>ENA-UOJV01000133-UOJV01000133.1-human-gut-metagenome-genome-assembly--contig:-C82-NODE-133-length-125067-cov-7.496528_pt1 | contig 125067 bp, 152 predicted proteins | sample MGYA00242356_ERZ723903 | MGnify/ENA metagenome assembly ERZ723903
ACCACATTAAATCATTTCTTGTTTTTCTATTGATCCATAGTTTATTGCTTATTGAAATAACTAACTTTGTAATCTATTAACGATGTTTGTTTATAGAAGTTTTGTCGATGCATTATGGTTATACTAACTCGAAGGCGTAGACGAAAATCTGCGACTTCTTTATGTGTGGTTGCACCGCCATCATTTCCTTGATTTATCATGAGACTTAAGTTATACTACTCCATGTGGAAAGACGAAGAGTTGTTACCCGTTGACTCAACTATCTGATGAAGGAGTAGTGGTGATGTAATGTCACAAAATAATAAAATACCGGAAGCAGATTCAACCAATCTAATCACTATCTAATCATATAGCGTGATATGGATTGTCTGAGACTGTTTTCCTACTTATTTTCACTCTTTGCATTTTGGCTCCGGTATCATTATTGATATTGTCTCAATGCCTGGATTCATCTTTACCGAAAGGTGTTAGGAAGATCGAGTTTGATTTTTTGAAACTCTTTCGTATTAACCTAGAATTGGATCCAGAAATCAGAGACGGTCCCGTCAAAAAGAAGGATTGATGGCGATGATCAATGGAATAAAAGGAAATATGATTTTGCAATCTGCAAGATTAAAAGGCTCAGTCGTCAACCACGTTGAACCGTGATCAAGGAGAAGCACCTTCTTGATTGCGGTTCTTTATTTGAGTTGTCGGCCAAAAAGAACTTGATTTATCCCTCCCACTGGGATATAATAGCCCCGAGGTGGAAACCGTGGCAAAGTACGGTTGATTAGTGGAGCCAGTTGGAACTAATATGCGGCCGCCCTATATGGGAGTTTTCAATTCATGTGCTTTATTTGTTTCCTGTTCTTGATACCTTTTTACATAGATATCATAACATGAGATGAGGTGAAATAGCGTATGAATATTGAAATCAATACCTATTTTATGATCTGTTTAATTATTCTGGCAGCAATAATAAAATGGGTTTAATTAGTGAAAACTGGTGAGGGACTACTATATCCGTGGTACAAACGGAATATATATATAATGAGAAGTCGTAACTGCAACACAGTTTACGGCTTTTATTTTTTGGATTTTAAATGGTTGAATTAACTCCAAACGTATCACTGAAATCCGTAATCGCGATACGCACTATACATTAAATGCAGTCTCCAATAAGGTAGGAGAGTACACTGAGGATCGGTATGTCTCTGAACATCCATTCTCGGCTTATTCCCGTTTATAGGGGGTCCCGCGCAGAATGAGAATGTGTGCTGCTGATTGATTCTTTGTTAATGACATTTAGGACTATGCCCCATTTGCATGAGGTTTACCATGTGTCGAATCATAGATTTTTTCTGCTTTCGCAACTGTAACGTATGCCGTCACCGGCTCCGCTTTAGTTCTATTCTTCGTGAGAATGTTCCAGCAATTACTCCTCGTTGGTTTATTTTAAAACTCCCAAACATGCAGACTTGTCCATGGACCATTTTACCATTTTCTTATCTGCAATCGGCCAACATAAAAAATTTAGGCAATTTTATGCAATCCTTAACGGATCGACCAAAGTTTTTAACAAATAATGCTAATCCGCCAGCCCCGGAAGCAATCGGAAGAAGTCCAACAGCTTCTGCGAATTGTAAAACTGCAGCAGTAGCATCAAGGAAGAAGTTGATAATTTCGCGGTTCTTATCTGTAATCCAGATAGATTCCCATTGGTTACGAACTTTTTCCAGATGTGCTTCAATAGATGCCAAATACTTGTCTAACTCAGCTTGAGCAGATCCGGCAGAATCCAGTGAAGTCTCATAAACATCTCTCAATAAATCCGGGTTGGATAAGATTGAGGCGGCGATATTTGCACGGTTCTTACCGGCTAAAAGCTCAATAAGAGCCTGTCCACGGTTTGTACCGGCCTTTTTATCGGTTTCCAGGATTTCCTGGTATACATCGGCAATATCCTGGAGAATTTCATAGGTATCACGATAGTTTCCATTATCATCCAGAAGGCTTACACCCTTAAACTGGTTGGATGCGACTGCGGTATATGCTTTAACCGTCTCGTCAATCTTGGATGCAGTCTGCACGACGAAATCTTCAACATCTTCCCCCAAAGATGCAAGTTCGTCTTTTGCCTGCTCTGTACCAAGAATACGAAGAGAGATTGTTCGCATACCCGCACCTACCTGGCTCGGATCCTGGACGATAGCATTACCTGCAGTAATCAGTGCGACAGCTTCATTGATATCGTTGCCGGCTACTTTTAAAGCTGCAGCCGATGTCTGTAAGGCAGTTGCAAGACCCTCTGTGGAAATGCTGAAATTGTTACCTACGTTGTTAAGAATATCGTTGATTTCAGACTTTTTGAGTTCCTTGTAGGCCTGGCTCATAGAGATCATGGCGTCAGTAGCTTCTTCGATAGTACCAAATTCGGATACCTTAAACAGCGTATTTGCATCGATCGCGGATTTCTTAGCTTCCTCGAATGACTCGCCGAGTCTTAAGAAATCTGCTGTTGAGTTCTGAATCTGCTTACCTGTTGACCCTACAGTGTTACCAAGTGCGAAGCTTGCCTCCTGGAAGTCCTTAAGAGATTTGTAGCTTGCGTCGCTTACTTTCTGCATTTCTGTCAACGCAGTATCATAATCCTTGATGACATCGAAACCCTGGCGGAGAACACCTATTGCATCATAGAAACTTACGAAGGATGAAAGATAAACAAAAAGACTTTGAATTCTACTTTTCCAAATATCTGCAAAGGATTTACCGACTTTTCCAGTCCTGTTTACCTCTGCCTGGAGACGTTTGAATGCAGAAGTAGCTTCATCCAAATCGGCCGGCGATACAATGTTATTGAATAAGCTTCGAACTCGTTCAATCTCATCCCCATACTGCCTGAGAGCAGCCGTGTTTTGATTGGCCCAGCTTTCAAAATTAGAGATCACTGTATGCTTTTTGTCGTCTGGAACAAAGTTGTATTTTTTGCTTTTCAGATCAACAGCGAGTTTTTCGAAGCTTTCAACTTCATGCGAATATTCCTTCATTGCCGCTTCATCAAAGAGATCTACTGGTGAAAGCTTCTTGATGCGGGCTAGAGATTCTTCCATTTCCTTTAAAGCATCGGCATACTGCGGAATCTTATCGCTTTCTTGAGCTTTGAAACCTTCAAACCTCTTATCGTAATTTGCAACGGCAGTTTCTGAGTAAAGCTGCTTCATTTTTTCGAGTTCAGTATTGAATCGCCTGTTTGCAGCTTCAGCCTGTTCGGTCGTGGTCGCATAAATCCCCTGTTTACTAATCGCTTTGTTAATCTGCTCTGAGAGATTAGCGAAGTCTTTTGCTTCCTGGGTTGTGAAAGGCTTACCAGATGCTTTCTTAGAAACAAGATTAGTATACTTTGTCAGCTTACCGATAAGACTGTCGTATGCGCCTTCGGTGCGCTTGACATCCTCTAACTCCGCCTGTTTCCACGCATCCCGAATTGTATCCTCCATTGCAACCGGCTTCTTCGGCTTACCAGAAGATTCGCCGCTTTGATCGGGAGCCTTAACCTGCTGAAGAACCTTTGTATTCTTTGCAATGACCTCAAGAGAGGAGAGAGCATTGCGAGCTTCCGGACCAAAACCGTCCAGAGAATCTTTTATTAGATCAAGGGCAGTTGCAAGGTCGGCAATATTATTTACAGATGATTTGGAAATTTTAAAACCATCAAAAAAGTTTTCGTTATTTCCCAGAGAACCAATATCCTTCATTGATTCTCTAAATGCTAATATAGCGTTAGTAAAATCATCCAGATTTTTGAATGATGGGATATTTTCAAACTGCTTAAATAATGACTCGTCTAATCTGATTTCGTTTATCTTTTCGATGACTTCTGAAATCGCCTTAAGATTTCCAAATAACCTTTCGGAACCATTAGAATCTGCATCGTCATCTTGTGCGAGAAATGCATGGAGAGAACCAGAGACATTATCAATCATGTCACGAAGTTTTTCGAAATATGAAATTTCTGAACTAACTGCGTTATGAACGATGTCTTCTTCGGATTTTACAGCATTAGATTTTTCATCAACAGAGGACTTAACCTTGCCAACAACATCATCAAACTTTTTGAATGCTTCGATTTCATTTTGGATATCGGCTGCATCTCCAGAATAAGTCTTAATACCAGTTGTATTCTGAACAGGAGAGGATCCCGCATCTGGGATAGTGTTCTTTGATTCCCTGGCGTTTTCTGCAGCAACTTCTTCAACGGCCTTTTCGGTAGCGTCTGCTTGTTTCTGGAGTTGGATCAGGTCACTAATGATCTTCTCAACAGGCAAGCCTTGAGCAAGCTTATCTTGGATTTCGACAAAGGATGCATTGATCTTGTCGAAACCGATTTTTCCATCAGTGATAGCCTCGGCAAAACGATACAATTCTTCATCCGGCAAGTTGAACTCGCCAAAATAAACCTGTAACCCTTGAAAGTTTTTACGAAGTTCAGAGAATTTCTTTGAAATAGCCTCTATTTCTTCGATATACATGCCAGGTGTACTTAAAGCGGCTGCTTCGCGGGTATCAATGATATTCGAGTCAAAAGCTGACTTGTTGATTTCTCCGGTTGGATAAAGTTGAGATGTAAATGAACCGCCATACGACTCAACTATTTCCTTCATTGTAGCATTTAATCTCTTAGTAAATTCCTTGTTGAAATCAGAACCGAGTTTTTCGAAATTAGCCTCTTTAAAATCAAAACCCTCTTCGTCTAAAACCGCATTACCCATCTGATACATAACAGTATAATAACTTCCAAGAAGGCTATACTGAAGGTCTCTCAGTTTTTCAGTTGGTACATTTGTTACGTCGAGTGACAATAACTGATCTCCACAATACAATATACTTTCAGTAATTTTTTGAGGAACGGCTTTTCTGAAAAACGTTTCCATATCTTTATCGGAAAAACGTAAATTATTGTATTCATCACTAAATGGATGTGTGTGAAACAATTTTCTTGCGCCGTCTACCATTTTAATTGCTGATACATTTTCGGATCCGGTTTCTTTTGATAAAACTTTCCCGTAATTATCTAAGAGCGCAATGTGCTCCTCCATCCGTTTGCCAGAATTGATAAGGGAAGCATTGAGCTTTGAAACATTTGAGAGAAGAGTAGAAAATGACTCAGTACCAGCTTCTATTTCTGTTACGACCTCTTGGGTTTTTGATTCGACCGAAGCAATCTGCGCGTCTACATGATTCCATATTTTGTCAATCATTGTTTTTGCAGAGTCACTTAAGACGGACGGATCTTTATCATAAAGCTGCATGTTCTCAAAAGCGTCGCCCTTTAATTTATCTATCTTACTCTCAAAGGAGTCAAATGTTAAAGCCCGAGTATAATACTTGTATTGCTCCTCCAAAATCTGATTGTATTTTTCTCCGGTAGAGCTTTTTGCTTTTTTCTCCAGTTCATTAATTTTGTTTATACATTCATCAAGACTGACAAGATATTTAGATATGTTGTTTACATCGTCATCAGAGAAAAGACCTCCCCCAATGTTTTTTTCGCCATCGTCAGAATGTACAGTTTCTTTCGTCCTGGCTATTCTTTCTGCCAGCTTTTCCAGACGTTCAGCAACGCCGTCCAGATTCTTACCAGCTTTTTCGGCAATTTTCTCGCTGAATTTCTGTACCTGTGAGTCGAAATTTACCTGGGCCTTTGCAACACGTTTTTCGTAATCCTCAAGATAAAATTTTTGATACTGAGAGGACGCATGATTCCGTTTACCAAGATCAGATTTTGCAGTAGCACCGTTTAATTCTGTTTTAGTCCAAAGCTTTTCTGCATCAGTTTCGTACTTTGTAACCAGATTCTTCTCGATTCTTTCAATCTCTTTGATTACACTATACTGCTCGCTAAGAAGCGTCAGCTTCTTCTGAGCTTCTTTTAAATCAGATGGCTTACCGATAGTAGAAGATTCTTTGCCAATCTTCTGGTATAATTCAACCAGCGCCTTATAATCTCTGAGTTCGATAGAAAGCTGCTTCTTCTGGTCGTCTGATAGTCCAAGAACTGTTCCAACATCAGCACCTTTGTCAAATTTGATGTTATATCTTTCCATAGCATCCTTGAAGGTACTATCAACAACAGAAATTCTGTTTTCAAGACGCATTTTATTGGCAGATTCCTCGGCGGTAGCCTTGGCCTTCTCTAATGTCTTTTTAGCTTCTCCGATTTTTGCATAAACTTCAAGAAGACTATCAAGCTGCTTACTATTGAAGAGTTCTGCACTTTTAGTCCTTTTACTGATCTCATAAATACCCTGGAAGTCCTCCTCCAAACCAGCCATGAGACCTTTAAACTTTTCCAGCTCACGAACTGGCTCACTTAAGAAGTTAGCCAACTGCTTGAATTGCTTAGTAAGGTTGATACCTTTTAAGTCAGAATCAACCATATCCATAAGTTTTTTAATTGACGCCTGAATCTCTTTATCGTCAGCGGTAAGCTGAATTTTTCCCTCTTTTTCTGCGTCAGAAACAGCGCTTTTAATATCGGAGATAATTCCCTTTGCATCAAGCACTGCCTTAAATTTTATCACACGTTCTTTTTGTTTCTTGGCCATTATTTATTTCACTTCCTACTTTTTTCTATAACCATCCCATGTCGGGTATTTTTGTTTATCTGCATACGAATAAGCTTGGCTCTCAATTTCATCGATAAATTTGTCATCATAGATAATTCGATCAAGCTCATCAAGAGGTATAAATGGGGTTTCAATTGGCTGGTATTGACCTTCGAATCGTGTAAAGCCGTGCCAACCTTTTCCCCATGACATATCAATGATTTCTTCTTGGGTCATGTTTTTACCCATGGTCCTATATGGCCACATAAGTTCTGGAGAAATGTTCACGCCGCCCGCAGATGAATACCTGGCCACCCGTTTTACTTTCTTATACGAAACGGACAGAAGATTATCCGTTCTGGCATAATACATAGGATCGTATTGGCTGTAATAAAATTCCTGGAGCACATACCGCGCTTTTTCATACACACGTTCTGATGCGATTTTTGCACACTGGGATAAATAATTCCTTGCAAACTTTTCCAGATCTTTTTTTATATCTTGCTCAAGCGACATAATTCCACCTCCAATAAGAAAACAGTCTGTAAGCTATGACACTCACAGACCGCAAAAATTTAGACTATTTATTCGGGAAAAGAGTTGATAACTGGGAAGTCATTTCCGGACTCGAAAAGATTTCCTTTACTTCTTCTGTGTAAGATTTTGTAGCAGCAATAGCACTAGCACAAACCTTGTTGATCAGATTCGTGACAACAGCTTCGGCAGAAGAGTGTTGGCTATGCCAGGTATCGATCACAGTTTTATTCACAAGATTAAACTCTGCCAGCTCATCCTTTCCAATCTCATCGCAGATCAGTTCCAGAACGCCGCTTTCGAACAGCAGATCATAGCTTTCCAGAACCATGGGAACCTCTTCCTCGTTCTTTTCAAGCTGCAGATTTGTGTATAACATAACCGCCATCATAGTAGAGTTGATCCGGGACACAAACAGGTCGATATACTGAACATCATCCTCTGTTTTATCGATAGACTTGTCCAGGGCCGCCCGTAATGCAATCTGTTTTTCGGCAATAGGACAGTAGCTGCGATACACGATCTTTTTGATTGCAGCTTTTCTTGTCTCCTCGCTTTTAAGCAATTTGAATTTGGTCACGAAATCTTTTACGCTTGTTTTATTTGTTGCCTTATTTATTTCCATCTTTTTCTTTCTCCTTGTTTTCATGTATGATGAACAGAAATTCTGTTCGTGGATTTTCCTTGTCGTATCCAGTCTTGATAGTGAGGGAATGCAATCTGCTCTCATCATCATCTACGATAAAGCCGGACGCTGTGAGACCATCCAGGAAGAACTTTGGAACCTGGTTATCTACGTCATGGCGATGCCGTGTCTGGAAATAGACGGTCTGGACCAGATCAAAATCATCCAGATAAAGATCATTTAATCCCAAATCATGAATCCACCAAACGGTGAAATCCTTCCAACGCTGTTTAAGATAATTCATTTGAATTCTTGGCAGAATACACCATTGGTTGATGGACGGATGATACGGTTTATCAATGGGTATGCGCTTAACTTTCGGGTGGTTCTTTTTGAAAAGCTTACTATATCGTTCAAGCACCTCACATGTTAAAACCAGCTTTATTTCCTTTCTTGATTCGTCATTAATGATTTCTTTCTCCACAACTACCACTTCCAATCATCTATGGCAGACTCCTCGCACAAAAACGAATACTCGATCTCGATTGGAAGAACGACCATTTCCGCATCTTGATCCACATCTGTTAAGTAGTTGGATAAAACGGATTCTGCCAGCTTTCTTGAATATGTTTTTGTAGCTGCCTCGATACTCTCTGTTAATGCCCAGCGGCCCCAGTGTAACGACACCAGGTATTTTGTGGGAGAGGAGAGTGTGGCAATTACATATTTATTTACAACTTTCTCTGTAATTTTCTGTTTCATAGGGACCTCCCGGCTTATGTCAGCTCATGGTTTAACCAAGCCTGGTATAGATCCTTTGTTTCTTCCCGGAGGAAAATGTAGACGATGATATCCTTGCCATCTTCTGTAATTCCGGGGTACATATCAATCGGGAACACCCGATGCTTCACATATTTTTTGTACTGCAACTCGTTTACAATCCGGCATACTTCCTTCTCCGAATAAGATCGCGGATGCAGATTTGATTCAATTAACATATAAATCCCTTTCTTCCGTTTGCGTGATCTGCCACATAGGGCAAAAAAGGGATGCAGTTCAAATAGTGACATTGAACCACATCCCAAAAATCACTATTCAAATACTACTTACGGTTATTACGAACCGGCTTCATTTTTGCCGGCGATTTCTTCTGATCATTCAGCGGAGCCGGCCCATCTTTCTTGTCTACAGACTCCGGTGCTGTCTGCGCGTTTACATTTTCAGCGGCTACAACCGGATCTGAAGCATAGGCCGTATCAATGGCTTTCTGGATCGACGGATGAATCGAGGCTTTATATGATAAATCGCATGAATCGAATCCAGCTTTAGCCTGTGCCTTAGTTATTTCTCCGGCTAAAAAACCGGACGCATACTCAAAGAGCTTCTTACAGTTCTCGTCGCAGTAAATCGCTTTCCAGCGAGGTTCTGAATCGAACTCCGAGCAGCCAGTGCAGAACGTATACTGCTTTGAGCATACGATGCACGTCTTATTGTTTCGTCTTACCATTTTTCTTCCTCGCTTAAAAATCCCGGACCAATACTATGATTGCCATAGCACCAGCCCAGGACTAAAAATCTTATTCCTCTTCGTCTTCCTCAGCCATGTAAATGTGATACAGGGCCTTATCGCTAGAGCAGTAGTCAACCTGCAGAGAACCGGTGTATGCAAGCTGAGAATCGGTTGTCATGCTGATCTCAACCTCCGGAGATACCTGGAAGGACGGCAGCTCAATGTAGCAGCCACGCAGAGTATCAGCAGAACACGGATCTACGCAGAGAGCCTTTAAGATCAGGCGCACAGTTCTCGGGAACTTATCAGCACGGTTGGTAATAGATACACCAGATTTTACTTTTCTACGGTACTTAACGATATACTGAGAAGCAGTAGAATCAGTAGGCGGTGTAAATGCGCCTTCCGGAGTAACGGCGAAATCTGTCTCATTGGCAGTTACACCTTTCTTATAGGACTTACCCATAGCACCGTTTGCGCCAAGAGCATTACAGGTCACAGTACCATCAACGAACTCGGTCAGAGTGGCGGTATCGCCCTTCTTAACAACGATGATCTTCGGCATCTCGATAGCCGCAGAATTGGTAGCCTCTTTCTTACCCTCACCGGAAGCTGCGCCTAAAATATTAAGGTTTAACATTGCATTGTTCGCAGTAAACTCACCGGACTTACCCTGCCAGAATCTCTTGATCAGAGTACCTGTAGCGTCAACGGCGTCCTTGGATTCAGCAGTGATATTGATTGTAGCATCAGCAAGCTGAGTCAGAGTGTATAACGGATTGCCGTTAAAGTCCTCTGCCATACCGTATTGGATACGGTCGATAATAATGTCATCTAACATAAATGCCATTGTTTTTAACCTCCTTGTTGTAATAAAAAGAGAAGGAAAAATTCCTTCTTTGTTGCAATAAAAAAAGCCATCGAAAAGGGTAGGATCCCTACTCGATTGCTCTCATGAAATTGAAAAGTTTCTCGTCAACCTTAGACATATCGCACATACCGGAATATCTGCCACTATTCAATGCCACTGTAGATTCGTAAATCTGTAGACGTTGAACGCTGTCCATGAACTGGTAAATGCCGACTTCTTTTAGTTCCTCCAGCTTATATTTAAAACCGGGATGGTTAATACATGCCGAAATATATGGAAGTAAGAAAGAGTCCCCACTGCCTTTTTCCTTCTCATACTTTTCGGTTTCTTCCTGGATCACCCATTCTTTAGCGCTTTTTCCTTTAACCTTTTCGGACTTCGGGTAGATGTTAAACATAGCTCTGAGATATTCGGAGATGACTTGATAAACCTCCGAGGTAATCATGATGTCCTGGTCCTGGCTGTAAAGCATAATGCCCTTTGCCGGATCCTGCTCGTCTACCGGATATCGTTCAAAAAGAGTAAAGTCAATATCGCCCATAAATAACTGGGTATATTCTGCGCTACTGGTTTTTATAAGAAGAGAGAATAAGTCGAAGTCACTGATTTTGTTCCAGTCAATGCCGGCTTTCCATAGCTGCAGCCGGTACATGGTCGGATTTCCGACAAATATGTACAGATTCTGGAAAAACTTTGCCTCACCCAACTTTAAGATCTGACCGATGGTAGGCTGGGTGATCGTTATTTTATTGGTGATTTGATAAGGTTCTCCAAAATACATTTTGAGCTTATCAAATTTAAAAGCTTGATCAGTTGTTGAAGTAGTCATACCTGTTATTCCCTGCATTCCCTGTATATTTAGGAGCATGCATTTCGAACTGCAATGTACGACAGTAGTATTTGAAATCGACGATATCGCCAATATCTCTGACGCAGTTTAACTGCATACCAAGTACATTACTGTTATCCAGGAGATCTTTGACGATGTAGCTTAAAAGATCCGGACGCATAATGCCGTATTCCGTGTATACATCATCCTCATGGACCAGGCACATCACAGTCAAAATCTGCTTCTTGATTTTTCTCTTATTGGCATACATGATATCTCTATCATTGATTTCAAACATGATGAAGTTTAAAACTTCTTTCTGTATACCATTTAACTTAAGAATAGGAACAATCTGCTTATGGGTTATCTTTGAGTTATAATCCAGGATTTCAGCGCGTTCCTTTTTCTCGGCATCTGTGGGATTTTCCCTGTCTACAAAATGATTGAGCGGCTTTGGATCTGGCCGCCCTAAGATCTCAAACAGATCCGGGTCCTCCGTAAATGTCTTCATGAGAATGTTCTTTTTCAAAATGATATCGCTGTTATGTTTATCCTCTAAATCTCTGGAAATTTTCGAAAGATCTCGAATCAAGCGATCACCTCCAGATCAAGAGAACCGGCACAGCTATGACCTGTATCTGCCATTACTAGCCGGAATTTCTTTCCTATCAAGGATTTTGCTTTTCCGGGTTTCACTGAAACAATACTATCGCTGTATCGACTGAGTTTAATCAGCCCGCAATAATATTGAGCATCCTCTGTTGAAGTGGAAGATTCGCCATCATTGATGAACTCAATATTCCATTCTGCAGAAAATGGTTCCTGGAAATCTACGTGATAATAGGAAGTTTTCCCAATGTGTAGCTGTGTGTCCACAGAATCAGTTTTAACCAATTCTCCAGACGCAGGATCCACGATATACTGGGAGATTGTTACAACAGCCGGATCTTCTGGAAGGACATGATCGTGCGCTGTTTCTCCGTTTTCATCGTAATAATCGCAAATCAGCAAATCGAGATTGTCCCTCACAGGATTTACATCGTCCTGCTTTAATGACATCTTGATGATGCCAGCCGGGAACAAATCCGTAATTTTCGTAGCCTGATAAACCTTCGGATCCAGTTTGTTGTGAGTCAGCATAAAGCGCTGTTCATGCATGATGGTTCTTGTATCGCTGAGTCCCAAATGTTCCAGATTTCCTTCGCCATAGGCAAAAGCCGTATTCGGGATCCAGGCTCCATTCAGATCATCCAAACTAGAAGAGTATTCATCTGTCCACTTACCCCTTGTGTTACTTAATCATCTCGTTACGATGACTAAGAACTACCCATGAAATTACTCATAGATAGTTTTTCTTCTATTCTCATAGAAGAGCAGACTATATCATTCACCATGCGGTAAGAATACCGTTTAGGGTCCTTCGCTTCGGGAGACTTCTCCCTACGGGTATTTCAACCCTGTAGTCGTTGAGGCCGAACCTGTTCGGTCCTTGCCTGCTGATATTCTCTATCTGTAATTTTTCACCCATCCGTATAAGCGTTTTTCATCTTTCCGTTTTGGTATTGCAGCCTCAAGAGGTCCCAGCATATTCGAAGGAATACACTGCACCGTTTCCAATGCAGCGAGCAGTAGCGTATTGGGTACGCCGTTTACTTGTATACGAATTTGCATTTCTCACACAGCCAAAGCAGTTTTGTACCTGTCCTTTATAAAGCCACTGGAAGTTCCAGTTACACTTCAAAATGTTATAGCGAACAAACGCATTTGCATTGTCACGACCAACGATGATCCACCATTGAAACCGCTTTTCGACAGGCTGTAAAAACGGGTTCTTAAGTTCTTCTTCTGTTAAATCAACATCCGGGCTGGTATCATCTGGCACGATCACATAGGATCCGATAGGATAATGAACCTTTGGACGAAATTGAAGATAGTAGTCCACGGCGTCCTTTGAGATTGACTGGGCCATATGGAACTGATATTTTGCATCTTCAAATTTCCAGCCGGTACGACCAAGGATGTAGACTTTGCGGTAAGTGGGATCGTTTGTGAACGAAGCGTTCATGATGATGTCAGATTGATTTTTTAAGACGGATCCTCTGGATGGACCAGAAGATGAGAGAGCTGTCATATAATCTGCGAAATCAATCACGGTTACCGCCTCCCTCCGCAGAACCAGGAGGCAATCCGATCTTGTCGATCAATTTGTGAGCATCCAGAACCAGTTTCCGGTATATGGGAAAATCGAGGCAATCATTAGTCGTTTCCTTATAAGCTGCTTCTAACATACTTATCAGCTCTACAACTTCTGCCGGGTTCCCGAGAATATCGTTTAAACCGGCAATCTTCCGGATCAGACCATTATAGTATTTATCGAAATCAACATGGCCGAATTGGTCAGCCAGTTCCGGATCCTTAAAAAGAAGGAGCCAGAAGACATCTTTATGCAGTTTCGTTTTGAATTCATCAAACTGCCGGTCTGAAAACTCACCGTATTTATACTCCACCATTAGTGTCACCGCCTCCAAGATATCCGTTATAATAGGAATTTCTGTCAACGATGAGCTGGCGTTGTGCTTTCTTGAAGTAATCAAGCGTACTCCGCAACTCTGCAAGGTGATTTGCCTGGGAGTAGAACTTCTCCTCTTTAGAAGCTACCATTGGCATGATGTTTAAGAAGCTATTCACTTTTGGCTCAAGCCATTCAATGGCCATGCCGAGAGATAAAATCTCCTGAACAAATGATTGATCAGAGCTTTCATCAATGCTATTGGTCAGTTCAAACTCGATTTCCTTATAAGCGTCATCCGCCGCGAATTCTGAAAAGATTCTGCGGACAAACGGCTTGCTGTATGCACCCTGTAACCAGGATATCTGATAGTCCTTTGCGAGAGCTTCATCCATGTCCAAAAAATCATAGGCAGTTACTCTCGTATAGAACCTTGAAAAAATTTCATCATACTTTAGGAAGGCCACAGAATCCCTCCTTCTTAGGCGTTAAATAATTCGGTCAGAAGCATAAGCTTTGTATCGAAAATTTCATCCAGCACCTTAACCTTGGCAATACTGTCAAGATTTCCGTAGGTGATTGCGCTGGCAGCCATGTTCTTAATGGACTCCTTTGCACCCTCTGGTAATGCAGTAATTGTAGCAGCCATTTCCTCGATGGGAAGGTCCAGAACCTCACGAAGGTCCTTGATGGAATACATGGATTCATAGATTTTGTTAAGCTGCGAGAACTGAGCTACGAAATCCAGATCAGAAACGATGAAATACGGCTTTACGATATAGGAAGTATTGGAACGTACTGCGGCTACCAGATCCTGGTATTCAACCTCAGTAACATCGCCTCTCTCAGCCCATCTGTAGTTAATCTTAGACTTCACGCCTTCCATTCCTAACTCACCGGATACGATTGACACACACGGAATACCATCGTCGGCTTTAAACTCCTTGCGTTTTCTCTCTGGAGCCGCCACAGTCTCGATTCCAGCCGCTTCTTTTTCAACAGCTTCGCTTGTAGCTACCTCATTTACGGATTTTGCCGGAATAGTCTTGGGGGCTGTTTTTCTTGTGGTTGTTGCCATGTTACTAAATCCTCCTTGTTTTCAAAAATAGAAAGAGGAAGGAGGGATTGGTCCCAACCTTCCCCAATACGGTCTTTAGCCGGAGATGGTCCATACACCAAAGTAACGGCCACACTGTACGCCGATACCCATAGTTCTCTGTACCTCATAGGTCATAATGTCATCCATCTTGTCGCCCTTGTTCTGGCCAGCCTCTACGATCTCAGTCTCGCCTACATCCACAAACTTGATAAACTTGTTGTCAACCTGCGGCATAATAAGCAGTTTTGTAGAATCGACCAGTTTCTTAGAGGTATCGTTCAGAGCGAATCTCTGCGGAATCTCTACCAGGGTTACACCCTCATAGCTGCCAAGACGGCCCATAGTTGCTACATCATCCTTCATACCATCGGTAATCCAGTCTACGTCAGCCAGCTTGTTGAGCTTCTTGAGTGCAGTCTTTGTACCCATAATATATACAGGCACATTGTCGTTTGCTGTTGCAACGTCCTCGATCAGAGTGTCGAAAGCATCCTTATTGGTAGCATTGAGTTCCATGGTCTTAGCGAACTGAGACGGAACCGGAATCTTCGTACCAACATTCATGATCTCTGCATAGATCTCATTCTGGATCTGGGCAACGAATGCCTGGGAGATCTTGTCCACGAGCTTGTTCCAATCGATACGGCCTGTTAAGAACAGGTCAATGTCTGTACCGATCTTAACTGCGTATGTAGAAGTGGACACAGTATAGCTCTCACCCTCACCAAGTCTCTGAATAATCAGATCGTGATGGTCACCAGACACCTTTGCAGTTGCAAGGATAGTCTTATCGTCGGTCCAGAACTCCTGGGAATCACCGTCTTTCAGATTTCTCGAATCTACGAAACGATTCCAGATCTCAGTATCATGGAAACCGGTAGAAATCTTAACGTCGATAATCTCTTCGATAACCTCGAAAAGCTCTAAACCATGGCGCTTCATTGCGCGCTTTCTTTCCTTTTTGGTAGAATTCTTATCGATTCCAAGAACCTCGAATACTACCTTACGAATCTTATCATTAGCGGTTGCCGGAGAAATCTCGCGATCATCTTCGTCGTACATCTCACGGCCGTTGAGCAGATCAAATGCCAGATTGATGAAACCTTCGTATTTGTCCTCAGCGCTGAATACGCTGTTTAAATATTCTGTTGAAAATACCTTAACCACACTTATTCCTCCTTTCTTTATGCCTCTACACTGAATTTCTTGCTTGCTACGGTTACTTTCTTGCCGACCTGGGGAGTGTTAGTGCTGAAGCCCTCTGCAGACACCTCAACGATGTCACCTACGCATAAGTCATAAGCTCTTACTACGCTGCCAGCCGCATTGTAGAAATTGGACTCTTTCTTGAAGTTATTTGTCCAATCCTCAGCGATCATCGGAACCTGGTAAACGAACAGCTCGTGATCCGGGTTTGCAGTGATCTCTACATACCAGTTACCGTTTGTAGCTGCACCTACGATAACGCCAGTCATAGTTGATGCGGGCGTAGCGTTCTCCTTGTAAAGATCAAGAGATGCATAGTCGCCTTTACGAATGATGTTGCCGTTGTCGCAATCATTTGTAAGCTGGACATTAAAAATGTGAGCGCCGCCTTCATGTGCTAATACCTTGCTCGGAAAAGCTGAAGCATGACGCGCAATTGTATACTTAATAGCCATTTCTGTTTTCTCCTTTCTAAAAATGAGCATAAAAATAACGCCCTATGAAAAGGCGTTTTGCTTAATCGTTATCGTCGGAAAATAATGATCCATACCGACTCTTTTTCTTGGATTTTACCGGCAGTTTTGTCTGATGAGTTTTGCCGGTTTTCTTTTCGGGATTGCTGTTGCTGGCAAATGTTAAGCTGCCAGACTTCGCATAATTCAAAAGAAGCTCATCGCATTTGGACTTTAACTCCTCGAATGTGAGGCCATCCGTCTCTTCATTTACGGATTTAACAAGAGCTGCAAAATCCTCCTTGTCAGTGATGGAGGAGTAGTCTGCAGAAGAGATAAGAGACTTCTTATTTGCCGCTTCTTCGGCCTTCTGGTACTTCTCAAGCTGAATTTGATCAGCCGAATACTTCTTCAACAAATCCTTTAAGGACTGTTCCTCATCCCTTGTTAGCCAGTGTGAGAATACCTCTACGCGATCACCAATAAGGGCGAATACATCATCATTTCTTTCGTAATTCTGTTTGAAAGCTTTGTTGTTCCAGTAGTCAACCATAATAACGTAATCATCATAGCAATCTACGGAATAATATGCGTTGTCTGCATCTCCATATGTATTGTTGACAAGAGTGTGAAGAGCACACTGAATCTCATTAAGAGACAGCTCAAATGTTTTTACGCTGCCATCCGGCATAGTCAGTGTGTATGTAGATGAGTCGCTTGATCCATCGCTACCGTCAGCGGAACCTTCTCCATCAGCAGAACCTTCTCCACCATCGGGATCAGCGCCATCCGTATTATCCTCACCTTCAGAAGTTTCGGAGTCTCCCTCGCTCTGAGATTCGCCAAAAAGCTCCTCAAACTTAGCCTCCAGTTCCTCATCGGTCATTCCCTCATATTCAAAACTGATATCATCAGCAGTTTTATTGTATTTTTCCAGAAGTTCCTCAAATTTTGTTTTCATTACCAAAATACCTCCTTCCTTACAGTTTTGATGCATATTGAAATCTGCAATGGTCTCACCCAGTTTGTCCAGAATTTCAATTAACCTTGTGACAGCCTCATTATGGGAAATAAGACTGTTTGACTGTCTGCTAAAATCAGACAATTTGATATTGGACCCAGCCATACCGGGCCGCACCTTTTCGCCATCCTCATTCTTTCCAAGAATCGTTACGCCTTGGAAGAAAAAGTCTGTGATGATCAGAAGTTTCTCCTTTGCATCATAGCTCATTTCGCGGATTGCAAGTTCAACGGACACACTACATTCCTCTTCGCGGCGCAGAATTTCGGATGCCTTTGAATACTCTTCAAAAACATAGCCGTTTACCACAACATAGTTTTTCTGGTTTTCTTCATCGTATTCGAGCCTTGCATTGCAGGACTCCGGAATGATGCCAACCGGAACCTCATCGTAGACGATATTACCATCCTCATCCACATGCATGTTGTGGCCGTAGAATTCAGATTGCCCGTCTACATCATGGATATAGCCCAGGATAGGACGGTTACAAAAGGAAGGAAGAGCCTTGGTCATAACGGATTCAGCAATGAAACTATGGTTTAAATTGTTGAGTGTATGACAGGATTTTAATACAACCGGCAGCAGTCCTTCAGTGTTCTTATCCTGTTCGGCAAATTTCAGTGATCCTTCAACCTGCACAACGATAAGACTTTGTTCATCCGAAGAACTAAAATGTATGGACTTACCAGATTTCTGGTAGTAGTCGTATAAATTTTCCAGTGTTAAAAGCTGCTTATGTGCCATCTTTTTTCAACGTCACCTCCTTTAGTTTCCCGTTCTATCTATGCACGATCACAGGTGCATTATATTGCTATAGGAAAGCTTCATTTTTTCCATATCAGAAAAGTGGAGCTTTTTATCGTTTAAAAAAGTGGTCTTTTGACCATCGCTCATGATCTTCTGGAATCCCATCTGAGTTAAGCGGTTTGCAGTATCTCCATCAAATGAGATTATGAATTTTTCATTATTCATTCATCTTACCCCTTTGCAGTATCCCGTTTTTCTGCCGAAGATTCGCTTTCATCTGTAGGTATTTCAGATTGTGGCCTACCACCAGTATCGCTCTTACCAGATTCCGTATGAGAGCTGCGGAGTGGTACAAATAAGTCCGTAATACCAAGGCATTGCTCTTCCAGGAAGTTCAAGGACAGCGTATCCATTTCGGAGAATCCGTTGAGAGAGTTATAAGCCAGCTTTGTTGGTAGCCCATACTGGGCCGCTTCAAGAAGACTCTTCTTAAATGCTTCTTTAGTGTAAACGCTGACCTCAAAGAACTTCACTTTTGATGGATTTTTCAGATGATATGAAAGAAAACGATTGACCCAGGATTGTGTCTGCGGAAGGAGCATAGAAATCGCAACCTCTGTATCTGCCTGGATAGCGGCAGTAAATGCAGTTGTACCAGAAATAGTAGAAGAGTTTAAGATCTGAGCGCCACCGGAAGAGTTAAAAAGTGTTTCGGTCGCTTTTGCGATTTTATTCGTATCGTTTACCCGATCCCGGTCAAACGAAATTGTATTCAACTTCCCTGGGATAATAGCTGCAGACATGAAATCTGGCAGGGCTTCATCGATCATTCGGTTAAAATACTCAATCAAAATAGCCGGATCCACTTTCCATTCGTCCTGCATCTTTGCATTGCTCATGGTTTCCATTTCGAGCCAGATCATCTTGTAGATTTCCTGCTCATCTGCGACAGCCTGGATATCTTCCAGATCGATCAGATTGATGATGCTGTTTAAAAGACCGGCATATACGGGCAGAACCGTGTCCCAGTCTTCTGGACGCGCCTTGACGCACACACAATATTCGTCCGGCATTGGTTGATACTTTTCATTGCTTGATTCATAGGCCCTGTGCATGGATTGGAAAGGTTCGCCCCATGCTTCAAGTTCATACTGCCGTGACCGGAAATAGGTCATATCCATATGGAACGAAAAGTCGCCGGTTGCATAGACACCACTGATCTTACAGTAATCAGGATCCAGTGGAAGGATAAATAGGCCCTGGCCCTCTGTGTAATAGGCGCATCCATACGCCACATCCTCGCGAAAAGCCGTGGCATACATCTTTAAGAATTCATACTGCAAATTCATTTCGTCCAGCATCTTAAGAGTTTCCTGGTAAGAAGAGAGTACCTTCTTAGGAGTCATTTTTTTTGTGAGATCATAAGAAGGAATGACAGAACGCGCACTCAAATCAAACATCGTTGCATTATACATGACTAACCTGTAATATGCGTGACAGCGGTAGAAGAGATACCGGCTAAGATTCCGCAGGTTCTTTTCGTTACTCGTGATGTTTTTTAAGTAATTGCGTAAGTTCTCCTTATTAAATGTGGGGATTCGCTTCTGGGACGTTTTTGTGACATCCTGTAAGCTTTTAACAGCCTGTTCTGCTGCCGCAAAGTTTTCAATATGCTGTTTATGGTTCATATACCACTCACGCATTTCTGCGGCAGTCGGCTGATTGTTTGTGCCGGAAGCTGCCTCAGACACAACGGTAGTTTTTGTTCTTTGTGCCAAGCGCACACCTCCTAATCAAATTCTGATGCCCGTTTGCCACTACGGATTGTAAGGGCAGACACCAGATCCTTAATTTCAGTTCGTGGTTTTTCTTTGATGACAAGTTCCTGTGAAATCATATATGCATACTCCAGAGCAGAATATCTATCTTTCCGCATACCCGGACGTTCCTTAATCTTGATATTGGTTCCCTTGACCTCATGATCCAGATTGATAAGCTCATTGATCATGAACGAAGTCTGAAGGTAAGGGAGTTTCAACATGGACTGTTCGGCCGGAGTCATCTTTGAGTAGCCGCGAATCTTTTTAACAAGTTCCTCGGCATCGAATTCGGACTTCAGAAGATTGATACGACCATTCTGGAATCCGGCTCTTAATGCAAGCGCGGCTCTGGTGTTGAAATCCGCAGTGGCCTTAATGGACCATACAACACGATTGGCGTTCTTCACCTTGCATCTGTCTGCCATGTTTGTATCATTGATACAGGTCATAGCTGCATACGTTACTCCATAGTCCGGATCGTACTGATCCTTAATAATGAAGTCGTATACTCCAATACCGGCTCCGTTTGTATCCAGGACAAGATGGGTGCAATTGTACTGATAGAAAAGTCGCATTACCAATAGACCCAGTTCATCTGTGGTCTGACCTTCATGGGTTTCCACATAGACGAAGTTGTTTATGTAGTCATTGTGTTCTGTTGGAATGGCGCTATCGATAATCAGACAGGCCGCGTCATTTTTATGCTTCTTGGAAGCCATAAGCGCTACGTCCACAGACAGGATCCGTTTTTCATTCAGTGAAAGTTCTGGGGTTTTTAGGTTATGATTTCTGTAAACTTGAAGAGGGTAGAAGGCCGTCTTAAGCTTTCTACGATTGGAAATATCATCGAATTTAAAGAATGCTCCATCTGTGTCGCCGTACCATTCGGCAGACATCTCCATGGAGAAAGAGACAGGATCGAAATCTGCCTCAGACATTTCATCTTCAACCTGTTCACGCGAGAGCAGTCCCTCTCTGATCGCAAGCTGATATGGTAGTCCACAGCAGAAATATTTCTTTGAATCATCAAGCATATTGACAAAATACGCTTGAAGCTTTGCATAACTCCAGTGAGCTTTAAACCAGGCAGAAGACATATACATTTCGCAGTTTCTTTCTGCAAGGTGCTTATATTCCGGCTTGTTAAGATAACCCGGAGATCTTGGAGCAGTTAAAAATTTTTTCAGAACGGTATTGATGATATTGAGATCTACCATCCTAAATTCATCAACTCAATTTTGTTACCCTAAAGGCTTTTTATCCCTTAGCTCTTATGGTTTCCCATAAGTTCAGCGTAGATTTCCATCCTCGTTTTACGTTAGGTACACAGAGAGCACCTGTGCAGACCATCCTATATATGGTCATGTCGGACACTCGTGGGAAGATTATTCTTTTCGTCACTTCCTACGCGTTACAATACTCCGCCACCTTTTAAATTGGCGAAGTTATCTCGGTATTAGCATACAGCAAAATATGCCGGTTAGCTTTCACCGATTTTGCCCGATTACAGCCGCATATTTCTATGCGACCAGGCAATCAATTTACCACAATATTTGCTCTATTATGTCGGGCCGAGTCACTGGCCACAACACATTTGATCCAGCTTCCATTACGAAATCTGACACATGCGCCGTTTATACTGGTGGACCATTCTTTAATTTCGGCGCGTAGGTTCACAGACCCCCAACTATAATTGCTTAGGAAGTCTTCGACGATTTTTGTAATACATTCTAAGCTCTGTTCTTTTCGCCTGGATGCAATGCATATCTTTGTGCCTGGATACAAGATACAGCGCACAACACAATACAAGGATACAAGCCACGTTTTCGTTTATGTTATCCTAAAAGTTTTTTATCCTTTAGTTCTTATGCTTCTGTTTCGCATAAGTCCAGCATATCTTTTCATCTTTTACCATTTCGGCAGTCAGATGTCGCAGCCTCGTGGAGAAATTATATTCTGGTAAACAGGTTCACTCTCTATGCGTTGCCCCTGGCAGACATTTTAAAATCTGCCTTCGGTTCTGATTCCCGTCACAGGGTCCCAGCTTAATTCTGCGATTTTGTATAAACCACTTCTGATTCAACGGGCATTTACTGGTTTCAAAAGAACCAGTGTTGGCCACCCGAGCCACGGCTTGCAATATACATAAAGTTCGTGCTGACCATCATCATATAGATGAGGATTTTCTGGAAGAGTTTAAGCTGAATGTTCAGATATTCAGCCACAAAGCGTTGTGGGTTCTTCCTATAATAAGAAGCCCAGTAGCCGACACCTTCCATTAAGCGTTCAGATTTGTCTTTGTATACTTCCTTGATCGTTTTAGTAGACGTTTTCTTTGTTTTAGTAGCTGCTGCCATAGGTAATCATCGCCTACTCATCTTTAGTGCCAAAGACTTTCTCGAAGATGGTTTCGCTTTCATCTTCTTCGTCGTATTCTGGCGGCTTCACAGTGTATTTCGACATGATTCGTTCATAAATGTTAGAGAAACGATTCTTGAGGCCCAACATCTTACAGGCATGGCCACGGTAGAAAGCGTCAATATACAGCCCGATCTTATCTACGTCCTGTAACTCCGGATCAATTTCCGGCAGCGGCCGCGTCTCTTCATACTTCTGAATCAAAGTCCCCAGTGTCTGGGCATTCGACATCGTATCAAGACTGTTCTGGCGTGGTTGGACATTAGCTGTGCCTAACCATTCTTGATAGGTTTTGTCCAGATCCTTCGTGTTCATTCCTTTTTGGGTGGCATTACGAAGTTCCCATTTTTTAAGTGCAAGACGTTGGAATGATTCCTCCTGGGCCTTCGTTTCACACTCATATCGCGTGATCCAATCCTGGTATTCTGTCTCCAGGAACATGTAATCCTCATTGGTAAAGCCATAGCCGAACCGCTTTTTGCCGGCCCGGATCGTAGCATCATTAAGTTTTACTTCTTCCTCCTCAGAGTAAGTGCCAGGTTCAAACTGCGAATCATCCCATGTAAGCCCTCTGTAAGCGGGGAGGGATTTGATTGGAATAAGATAGGCAAGAAATGGAGATTTCGGAGTATTGCCGATCCCATTCATGGCAGATTCTTTTGAACTCTCATAAAGCTTATCGATATACGGAAGATTCATAAATCGTAGAACTTTTTTCACGGTTTCTTTTGATTCCCTTGATGGTTCATCTTTATTGGTCCGCTGTTCCACCATTTGGAGTAAACATGATTTACATACTGGGAAGTATCCGGATGCGAAATCGCTAGAAGTATAGAAAACACCTTTAGATAAGAAACTGTTGCACTTATGACAATAAAGATAATCGTTTTCGACAATTTTATTGTAGTCCGAAGCCAATTCCAGATATGCCTTTTTGACTCCAGACAAAGTGAGTTTTTTTAGGTCGCTCTCTGACTTTGCTTGTTTTAGATAAGCCAAGGTGACCTCACCTTCTTTCCATTTTTTCATGCAAAAAACTGCATTAAATTGGTTGTGACAGATTCGAACTGCCGACCATTCGCATATCAGGCGAGTGCTCTACCAACTGAGCTAACAACCAAGATAGGAGGAGAGTAGAATACCCTCCCAAAAGGAACCCGACGGGTCCCAGAAATGACAGAAAATAAACTGCTTGAAAAAACACGCAGTATCTGAGATAATATTACCTGGTACAGGCAAGCATTTTCCCCATAAATACTTCATTTGCACGGCTTGTACCATGGTAATACCAATGGGGAGCAATCATACGTCGCTTGTAGTACGACGCAAGAAGAAATACGTTCCATTTTCTTCGGTGAATTTCTACAAGAATGGAGGAGTTTCATGATAGAGTTTTTACGCATTCTACTCGAAAGCGGTTTCATCTATGGTGCATGTTATATTGCAAACATAGTTGGAAAGTGTGTCATAGCATTTATTGTTACGAAAAACACAGCGCTTTCCGATAAAAAAGTAGAAATCGTAACAAATATGATGTCAAAAGACATTAACATCAGAAACATCTAACATTAAATCGTAAGATTGCTATTGTTTTTACCTTCTTCCGCCTTGAGTAATTCGGGGCGGATTTTTTACTTGTTTTCAGAAATATTGTCTACTGCTTTATCAAGCTGCATCTTAGCATAAGCCTCCATGCGGTCAAATACATTTTGGATAATCTCTGCGATCATATCTTTGGAAATCATCCAACGAATCTGCGCGGGAATATGGTCATAAACCATATCCACAGCATACTGGAATTTCTGACCGCCGGCTCTTGTTACATCCTTATAAAGCTCCTCTGCTTTATTGATTGCAGATTCCGCCAGCTGGGGCAGACCCTGTTTGGTCTTAAAGTAATAGCAAAGGCCGCCAAAGCCAACTGCTACGATTGTCATTAAAATCTTATAGATAAGATCCAGATTTAACATTTCCATAAGCTCACATCCTTAAGAAAATTCGACATTGTATACGCACTGAATTCCAAGATCATCGCAGACCAATACAGTCTGACTCGGAGATCCAGTCAGCCTCTTTTCAATTGAATAATCGTCGCCGGATCCACAAAGACTACCACTCTGAACACACTTTACACCGCAGATTTCAGAAAATGCAGGAGTGTGCTTATGTCCGGAGATTATTGCATACGGGAAGACGCCGAACATGGCTGCAAGATTCGATACAGATTGTTTTGTAAGCCCACTATCCATATCTCCATGGACGCCAAGATAGTCGTTATTATTGACCCGAATTGAGAAAATTCCGTTATCAAGCTTATTTTCTTCATAACCGATCCTCGGAATATGTTGTGTCATTTTCTTCACAATCCAAAAGATGAGGTCATCCAGGCGTTCATCATGCACAGCCAACTCCTTATTGGATACCAACCGGCTATGATTTCCAGGTACAGACACGATTTTCACATGATTGGTTGCCGCAAGCTTATTGCAAAAATACGAGATAATCTCGGAAGCGTCCATAACCTGTTGAATTACGTTTTCATCATTGGAAACCTGGGAGGTGAAGTGAATGTTGCCATTGATCAGATCACCAAGGAGCGCTACCCAGATTGTACCGGCATTATGCCGTTTCGCAATCTCTCTTACCTTGGAAGCATACTCTGCCATGCGTTTTACTGCAATTCCAGTGTTATACTCACCAAAATAGTTTTTGAAAGAAGCTCCAATGTGCAAATCACTGACACAAACAATTAATGAAGGCTTCCCTTCGGAAACAGATTCATTATCTACTAACGGGGCTATAAACGCCATTTGGCCGAACTTTTGGATTGATTCGCCAATCTGATCGAGGCGATCACTAATACGCGCCGCAACGCGATTCTGAGCGGTCCAGGAGCGCCTTTCGTCACGAAGCTGGACCTTTGCCATATCCAGTTCCCGGATCCTGTCCTCGTGGCTCCGTGATATCGTAGACCCCTCTTCAATCTGCGCCGCAAAGATTTCGTCATACACCTGTTTTGCAAGCGTATACTTTTTCCGGTATGCAGATTCTGTCCATTCCTCATCTGGCCGGAGGTTCCGGTTTAAGACGCCGGCCAATTCATCCCAAGTATAATCCAAAAGGCCCGAATCCTTCGCAAATCCGAGCCTCCATATGTATTGAAGCTCCGTTTCATGGGGTCTCCGTGTTAATTCGACATGATTCTCCATGACATCACCGCCAATTAATCGGTAGCGGCCAGGTCGTAGTTCTCCTCAGTCTTGGTTGTTGCAGAAAACTCAAACGGGCCAGCCCCAAATGCTTTCTCCAGCATATCAACAAGATTAAGAACTATACCATCCTCATTGACAACCTGCCCATTGCAGATTCTAAGTCCCTTTTCTTTAATGTCAAATTTTATCGTCTTTTTCAGATTCATAGATTGTTCTCCTTGTATTTATGAGTTTTTACGGTAAAATCTCCGTAAGATCGCAGTCTTGACCGATGATGTAATCAATGCAGCAGAGAGATTTTGCTTCCTCCGGGAACATATAATATTCCTGTTTGTAGATTTTCTGGTACATCTCCTCATCAATTCCGGTGTTCTCCAGCACATGCTTCTTAATACGTTCTTCCATTGAGTCAAAGAATTTCATTGTATCGCGGGCCTTGCTTGTGGAATTTTGCAGTAACACCTCGCCGTCATGCTGCAAAAGAACAGAATTCGGGAATGTATATCTCTTATGACATGAAATCAAGATATGGTATCCCATTGATGCCGCAATTCCAAAGCAAACACCAACAACAGGCGTCTTTGACAGCTTGATCGTATCTGCAAGGTTAAGACCGTCGATTGTGTTGCCTCCTGGAGAGTTGATATAGATGTAAATTGGCCGCCTTTTTTCTACGGGAATTCCATCTGTTTCATCTTCGCTGTTCCATTTTAAAATCCAGAGAATATATCTCTCCAAAACAGACTTTTCAATGTTGGTGTTTAAAACCATAACACGAGAAGCACGAAGATCATCCAGAAGTTCGCTGATATACTCATCATCGAGTAAATCGGGGATAATAAGTTCTTCCATATAATTCTCCTTGTTTTCCTATATTTCTACGACCATTCCCTGGACCGCCGAAAGAACCTTAAAACACTTGTCCTCGGCAGAGATGGCCTTTTTCAGATCGTCTTTAAGACTGTTTTTGGCAGTTTCAGATCCGTGAACCAATATGAGCTTATTAGTATTCAGATGACTGCCATATTCAATCAAGTCTTTGCGGTTTGCGTGACTTGAAAACGTGGTTAGTGAAATACAGTCAGCTTTATTCTCAACAGGGTCACCACTGATTTTGAGCTGCCGATTTTCCTTATAGTTCTTGATTCGGTAGGAGAGATATGAATTATCTGCTCCTGTATATCCTGTAAAGATGACCATACTGTTCGGGTCCTTAAGATATTCGTGGAGATAACTCAGAATCCTTCCGTTAGTACAAAAACCAGAACTACTAATCACGATTTTGGGCTTATGGTCTTTTACACACTGCATCGATTCTTCTTTTTCTGAAACAAATCGCACATTCTTCCAAGATCTTACTTGATCCCAGAGGTCCAGATTTTCTCCTTCCAAAATATCAGAATACAGGCTGCTGATCTGACAGGAGAGGAGAGAGTCAACAATTATTTCCTTATTAAATGAGGAATCGTCTCGGAACATAAAATACAGATTTGTCAATATTTCCTGGGTTCGTGAAAAGCTGAAACACGGCAGAATAACAGTGCCGCCACGATCAAACACAGTATCAATAGCTGCCTTAAGATGAGCCAGATCAAATTCCCGCGTCTTCTTTGATAATCGTCCAGGTTCGCCGTATGTAGATTCCATAATAGCCAACTGGAAGTTATTTTCTGGGATTTCTGTGTTTGGAAGATAATGATTGGAAGTTTTTAATGCTCCCATATCTGAAGTGTATAAAAGAGATTTTTTAACATGATTTTTATCGCTTAGGATTAAGTGGAGTTGTCTTGCTCCAACGCAATGGCTGTTTTCAAGCCACCGGAATGAAACAACTTCGTCAAGCTCAAAGGTTGTATGGATTTCATCATATTCCCAAATAAGCTTCAGCGTGTTTTGTACATCCTCTTCGCTGTAAAGAGGTTCGTATGATCTTTGGTATCTGCGTGATAAGACCATTGCCTCACCGCTGAGAATCACCGCGCAGTTTGAAAGAAGCGGAGACATGAGCATCGCCGTTGCATGAGATGCGATGATTTTGCCCTTGAAGCCCTGGCGGACAAGGCGAGGCAGCAGCCCGATATGGTCAATATGAGCATGACCCACAAATACATAGTCGATCTCCGAAGGTTTAAACTGAAATTTTGCGGAGTTTATCCGGTATGAATCCAGATAGTTGTTGTTTTGGAACATCCCGCATTCCAGAAGAATCTGCTTCCCATTAAAACGGATGTAAGTACAGGATCCCGTTACATCATTTGCGTTATTTCCTAAAAAATATACACCATCCCTGTTTTTTACTTTCTTAGAAATGATGATCACCGTCTTTCGTTGTTATTCCACAGTAGCTATGGTGATTTCTTCACGGTATCTTTTTAATGCGTTTAAAGCACCGAGCGTAAGCAAGCATCCCCGTTTACCGTTCTTATCATATGCGTAGACATCTTCACGTTCCTCTACTAAACGGTATTCCTTATGATGGCCAGTTGTATGGATAATACAGTCCTCATAACCATTTTCTTTCATGTATTTTGCTTCATTTTTTGTGATCTTAATCAAGGTTTTTCCTCACTCATTTTTTCTTATATTTTCTCTAAAGAGAATTGTAGCGCCGCACACAGGATTCGAACCTGCAAGCCATTACAGCCAACGGTTTTCAAGACCGCGCCCTCACCACCCGGACATGCGGCAAAAACGGGGCCGGTAGGAATCGAACCTACGACAACATGATTAACAGTCATGCGCTCTGCCAACTGAGCTACAGCCCCAAATATAAATCATTTTTAAAAAGAGCGACCTGAATGGGATTTGAACCCACGACCTCCGCCGTGACAGGGCGGCGCTCTAACCATCTGAGCTACCAGGCCAAAGGGTGACAGGTAGGACTCGAACCTACAACATGCGGATCCACAATCCGCTGCTCCACCATTGAGCTACTGACACCATAATTAAAATTTTATAACGGACATACTAACAGCCGGATTCGAACTGGCACGAAAAATCAGCAAGGTTTGAGCTTGCCGCGTCTGCCAATTCCGCCATGTTAGTAAATCAAATGGGAGGGATAGGATTCGAACCTATGGGTCCCTAACGAGAAACGAATTTACAGTCCGCCGCCTTCGTCCAACTCGGCCACCCTCCCATATATGCCGGCAGTTGGATTCGAACAAACACGAGATTTATCCCAACGGAGCTTAAACCCGTTGCGTCTGCCAATTTCACCATACCGGCCTACTATTACCAAACTGTGAAAACACAGCTATTCATCAAAGTTGTGGCTATTAACGGAGAGCCGAGCTACGGGTACATGACCAAAATTGCGGGAGTAGGATTTGAACCTACGACCTCCAGATAATGAGTCTGGCGAGCTACCGAACTGCTCTATCCCGCGTTAATGCCTTCCGCTTCAGCAGAAAGCAATTTGAATTATTCCTCGTTCTTTAACAGATTTACGAAAGCCCCGCTTGCCTTGAACTTGGGTTTGTGCCTCTCACCCAGCATTACAACCTCGCCGGTCTGCGGATTTCTCTTCGGACCTGCCGGAATCGTGTGGTTGTAGAACTTTCCGAACCCCTGGATGGTAATATCCTCGTTTGCGATGATTTTCTCTTTAACAAGCTCAATGAACGCATCCACAAAAGCTTTTGTATCCTTCTTTGTCTTTCCGGTTGTAGCACTAAGGCTATCGATTAATTCGAACTTTGTCATAGTTTTTGATCTCCTTTTACTCGTTATATTTTTCTTGTAGCTTCAGATGCCCAGGCGCCTTGGGCAATCAGAAATTTTTCTTTTCTTATCATGTATTCTGAATGGTTGAGTATTAAATTTGCTATGCTTATATGGTTAAATTTAATACTCGAAAACCTTCATGTGTTATAAGTCTTTTTTGAAGCAACTAAGAAATATTTCCTTATTTGTGGAATACAACGTCTTCAAAAGGAGAGATCGGTTATTATTAAGCTTAGTTTGAAGCTTATTCTTGTTCCGTTTCATCCCGCTGCTGATACAAAAGGCCCGGTTGATTAGCCATGACATCAAAGCCGCATAAGACTTTGAAATGTATGTGGCACGAATTTCAGAAATAAGCCATTCAAATTTCTCTTCATATAAAATGAAGGCTTGGAATCCGTCCTGGCGATCCACAGAATCATCGGATAAAAACGACTGATAGCCATTAAAAAGTTCGAGCGAAAAGGTTTGAATAAGCTGTTCTACTTTCTTTGATTGCCGGCGAGCTTTCTGATCCTCTATCTTGTGGTTGATGAAAAAACCTTTGATTGGAAGAGTGGTCGTCTTCGGCTTAAATTCTGCAAACTTATAATTGTATAAACTGTTCATCGGACATTTAAGGTCCGGATTGATTCTCTTTGCATTTACGCCGCCATTTACAACCTTCCAGAACGCAGGGAGACCATTATTTGTGACATCCATATCTTTTTTGATCCGTTTAATCTCATCGACAAGATCCAGATCGTACCGGCGTTTCGCATTATCAATGGCTACCTGGGCCAACACACTTAAAATACAAACATAGTCATGATACTTTAAATCGGTAAAATTGTATGTGTATGTTAATCCAATCTGCGCCAGGTTACTTGATTCTCCAATAACTCTTTGGGCAGCGGCCAGGTTATTATCAATGATGGCATAATTTTCAAGTGTATTGGTGTATCGATTCTTTTCCATTGGGATGTTGTTTACGATTGTCGGGTATTCACTGTAAAAACGGCGAGCACAATCTACAATGGCAGGAGCGTTTGTTATGTAAAGGCTATCCGAATCCTGGTCGGAGCCGTTGTTTCGATCCTGGAAATCAGTTCCAATCATATTCACTGCAATGATCTGCGGCCCAAATTCAAAGTACTTCTCAAGCCTTGAGTGGTACACGTTGTGCAGATATGTCATATTGTTTCTGCTATTAAACGGACTCCGGAATCCAGCCAAATATTCGCCGCTTGAAAATCTCTCAGTGTAACACTGGATGCAGCCATCCTCCGCAAAAAAGGTGTCGTCCTTGATCGGATTGAGACCGGCTGCATAGAGAAGCATCGCATATGGCGATCCAACAACGACAAGGTTATCTGCATTCTGAATGATACGACCTGATCTCGCGTTCCTAACATAGGTCTTAATAATGGCCTGTTTTCGTTCTCTAAAGTAGTCACTTCGCACGAATTCCGGATTATGTTCAATCAAAGCTACTAAAACTTCATAATCATTCGAGAAATTCCCGTTATCCTTAAGATATTCGATGAATGCCTGGTCGTCTGACTTGATGAGGTGGACGTAATTCCTGGTTTCTTCCATAACATCTTCAATGAGGTCGATATCGAGCGAGTTGACCATCTGGTAACTCATTCTCTGAACTTCGCCAAGTTTGCTCTTATGGGCCGTTTTTACGATCCCAAACATAGCACCGTTTTCCCAAACCTTCTTGCACCAATATTCATAGGAAACATCGAATTTAAGCCACTTCATCGCATTATCGGTGGTGATCACCTTGATATCTTTCACAAAATGAGTGACGCCAAACATGTCTGTTACCGTTGCAGTTTCATAATCATCCCCAAACTGGTCTCGGAAAAACTGTTGGATATGGCTTTCAAAGGCGGCCATCTTGCAAAAATGGTGACGAAGGAGAATATATCCATTGCCCCACTCCGGAAAAATTCCGGAATCAATAAGTGCCTGTCCATCGAACAGCGTGTTTTTGACCCGGTAATCATCCAGTGGAACCGCCCGACAATGCCGATTCTTATCGGTTTCTACACTGATGACCTTGGTATTGAAGAGTACATCAATATCGGGTAGAATAAAGATATTTTCCGGTTCTATGCGGATCCGGTCAATAATCGTCGAAGTAATAAGAGAAGAGTAGGCTCCCATTTCAATGATCGGGGCGTTCTCATACGGCATCTCCAGACCCATCTGCAGGAAATCCCTAGCTGCATCGTAAAGTGAATCCCTTATGAACATACAGGCTCCCTTCTTGGCCTTTCCGGGAGTACGGAACAGCATCCGGTAATGGATAGTCTCGGTGTCGATAATATTTCCTTTACGGTCATGGGTGTAATAGGTTACAGGAACTCCATTTACATAATACTCAATTCGGATATCTGCTGCCGATTTTTTGCAGAATTTCTCGTGGTTCCCCTCGGCTTTCTGAATCAAAGTGTCCAGGTAGTCCATATGTTTTTGGATATCCTCGATTTTCCCAGCGTCTTCCTCATCCGCCATAGCATCGCGGAATTTGCCCTTGGACTTCTGGAGAAAATCTACTTCCTCCTTACATGACCGGCTGCCGTAGTCAAATTCCAGGCAGATAATATCTCTGGTAGATTCCTCCTTCCATACGCTTAGTCCATTCTCCATCAAAAAATCCTTAAACAGGCTATTCGTAAACATGGCATCTTTACAGTCCAGACGGTCTCGGACGCCAAGGTTTACATCATATAAGCTGCCAGCTTGGATATTCTTGATTTTTAATCCATATTTAGACATTTATATAAAAAATCAGTCCTTTCGGTCTATTTTTGACGTATTTTAGGCTGTTTTTACCACTATTTAACACATAAACGTTGTTAAAAACAGGTTCGCCCAACAAGGATTGCTACAAGATCTTTGATCTCATCCTCGGCCATCGCCTTCCTTTGGTTAGCTGCCGTCAGAACAGAAGAGTAGGACTCATTAACCTCCTCCAGATTCTTGATCTTTTGCCGCAAGGAATTTATCATGGCGGAATTATCAGAGATGATTTTCCGGTATTCTGCGGATTCGGACTCAATTTTTGATGCAGTTTCAGCGGCCCTGGTCTTAGCTTCATGAATCTGAGCCATTAGCCGATCCTTAAACTCCTGGTCGAAGTCAGGTCCTACGCCAAGGTTGATTCTGTACAGCGTAACAATCTTCTTTTCGTTCTGATCCACGACCACGATCCATAAGCCATTGATTATGTACACGCAATTATGCTGCTTTGGATTGTTCACTGAGGGCTTGCCGGTAAAAATCTCTTCCCCATACTGAATCATGAGCTTGATATCTTCCTCGATTTTCACCTCATTTTCTACGATAAAGAGGTTTACATCATGGGAATTGTCCTTTTTCATGATGCGTTCCGCGTACCGCTCTTTTGCATGCTTGGTTAATGTAAGCTTATCAATGTTCTCCAAACCGTAAACCTCCAATTTCCGTTATTTCCTCTCGGGTTAAGCCTGTGCTTATATAACACGGCATATCAAAATTCTGGACATAATCTCCAAAAGGCCATTTGTCGGATTCGGGAGCTACATGAGTTAGAGCCAGGGAAATTTTTCCACGGCCAAAATCCTCAAAATCCAAATAAATCCTCTTATAAAGATCATTGATATTCAATTTCCCGTAACGCAAGGATCCCTGGAACTCATTCGGCACATTCGTTTGATCCTCTGGAGCGCCGATTTCCTCGCGGCTACATTCTCCATCCATAGGGCCAGCCCCGTGCCTGGTCATATAGGTGCGTGAAACATAGCACGTTTCTATGGTACAATCTGCATCAGAAAGGAAGAGGTTGTTGATAATTTCTGCCGGATTTTTAACGCCAGTGTTTGAAGGCGTCGTATGATTGCCGTATTTCTTGTTGCCCTGGTCTAAAAGCAGCCCCTGGCCGTTCTCAAAAATGATATTCTGATATTTCAGAAGGACAGTATCATCAGGGATAACGGTATGTGCCAGGAAGAAATTAAAATCCTCCGCATAATTCCAAATAAAGTTCGGATTCTTTGTGATGTCCAGCCAAGATTCCGGGACTTTGGAAATGCCGGCCTGTCTGAGCCTTTTCGGAAGGTATTTATGCTGGATTATGGAAATATATTTACGAAGTTCGAAGGGGTTCAGAGCGGCCATTTCGGAAAGACGTTTTCCATCTCTCACGATCGTCTCCCAAATGCCGCAGCCACAGCTCCCGTGGCGGTTCTCGCCCCGATGCTCTTCGATGATCTGGTTGATCATCATATCAAATGGCGTCGTTACCATACAGTTAGGGTGAACAAACACCTGGGGGACAATGCCGTATACTTGGACCATCTCTTCATATTCCTGGCGGAAGAGGATCGGATTCACAATGAACTTCTCGGCCAAATATGTATCTGCTCCAGTAAAGGTCCCGGATCCCAAATGTCGGAAAATATGCCGATTCCCCTCTGGTGTTGTTACTGTATGCCCTCGCTGTGGGCCACCATTCGCACACACCACAATGCAGTTTTCGTTCCTGGCCTGGGCCAGATGGCTGAAATAATCAACCATCATACCCTTACCTTCATCACCGGCGTTTGCGCCGCATACAATCTTGATATCTTTTTTCATAATTGAATCCTCTTACCAGGAGATTTCTCCGTTCTCGTTATAGGTTGTCCCAGTTTCTGCCGGAGATAACTCAGTATTTTCTGACTGGGAAGCTGCCACGATGATGTCCACGATCTTATCTGCAATATCATTGAGTCCTACCGTGAAGAAATGATTGGAATCAAGATATTTTCCGAAACTTTCTGGAATATTCCTCCATGTGAGAGAGCGATGGCTAACATTTAAGTGATAGATATCGAATTTCTTTGATGTTTCTTCATAAAGATTGGTAGTTTCAACATCTGCCTGCAGATTATCGCCAGTTACTGTCGCAAATTCGGTACTACGTCCATAAAGCGGAATGTATGGATTCAGCTCTTCGTCACCCATTGTGATAATGATGCCTTTTTTACCGCGCTTCCAACAATCCAGATTCGTATGTCTACTTGCAAAATACCAGGCTGCCGTATAGGACTCATATGAATTTCCGCCGCCACCATACTCAAAGTAGATTTTATCAAGCTGCTCCGCGATACGGACGTCAGATTCGAACTGGGATACCTGGAGCGGGCATCTGTCATACGCGAAGTCCCCAATTCCCATGACCATAAACTGAACGTCTTTGATCTGGGAATAAAGCTTCGTCATAACGATATTGAGCTTTTTGGCGACCTCTACGGCTGTAGATCCCATACTGCCAGTTACATCTAAAGCCAGAATGACCGGGATTGTTTCTGGATGCTCCGCGCTATCCCTGCATTCTCTCATCGCTCCACAAGGATCTAAGGCTTCATCCATTCTCCTGGATTTAAACATATCCTGGCTGGAATAAGATCCGGAAATTGAGCCGTCAAGATCAACACTCATCCCTTTTGCGACGGAATAATCTCTAAAACTACTTGATGTCCAAGAACCGTAACCCATTATTCATCCTCCCCGTTTTCTTCATCACTGTCTGTTTCATCAGAATCTGCATCTTCAGAGAACGCTATATCAAAATCGAACATATTGTCGAACAGATTTGCGCCGGATCCGCCCATCATCATAAGAGGAAGGAGGGACCCCATAGAAGAATTTGAAATGCCGCCGGTGATAGACTGGCCGGAATTTCCCTTCATCATTTCGGAAAGCATCATGTACTTCATGATATTCTGCATCTGGCCCTTACCTTTAGAGATACCGCTCCCAAACATGGAGACGATCTTGCCATAAAAATAGGTATTACCCATAAACACATGGCGTTCCGGAAGAATCGTGTCAACAGTGGAATCCTCGTAGTTAATAACCGTGATCTGATCCTTTTTGGCTTCGATCACACATTTTGGTTTGCCCGCAACCAGGATAATGTCTCCGGGCTGCACTTTATTGGTCGGGATAACAAAGAAAAATTCTTCTCCGATATTGAACACAAAGTTACTGCAGTTTGTTAATCTGCCGGTTTTAAGATTGTAAGTCTTGTACCCGGTAGAAGTCTTCACCGCAATGCCGCCGCTCATAGAAAGCCGGCACATATTCGGCGCTACCTTACCAAACATTCCATTAAACATACTGGTCATATCACTCATAACAAATCTCCTTTTGATATATTTAATTATATTGATTAATTTTCTTCGTTTACAATGATTCCGCCATGAATAATCACGCGTTTATCGTTGAGGTCAAAATATACCTCGTTTTCACTTTCTGACACGTCGAATTTGCCGCTCCAGGACTTAATTTCGCCGCCATTGTAATCATACAGGGTGACAGTGCGGTTGAGTCCACCGGAGAAATTGCTCTGGTAGGTTTTCATTTCTCTCTGAAATTTCTCAGAACATCCGCTCATCATCATCGCTGATCCACAAAGGATCAAAGCTGCGATAGGAATGAATTTTTTAAACCTCATCTTTGACAATCCTTTCATTAACGCTCTGCACAAAATCCGGATTATCTGGCAGAGAGGTGTTTTCCTTATCGTAGTCAAGGCGTTTTTCCAAATCATTAACCAGCTCCGTGAATTCTGGGATCGGCTGCTGATTTTCATCCAGGAATTTTCCGTTGCGGATATCCATAAGGAAGTCGTGCTCTTTTTCGCGGTAGGTTACAATTTTCTCGTTCTCCAAAATGTCAAAACACATCAAATACAGGCGCACAAGATGCATCATATGTTTACCGATCTTGTTTTTCTCAATGGCCCGAGAATTCCGCTTCCCGATTTTTCCATAGGATTTAACGATACTCTGCATTTCCGACCACATACATTTGTAGTCACGGAGCGGATAGTGGTGAAGGACGACATCCATGAAGATCTCTGTGTCATAGTCCTCCTGTATCGCCTTGTCGATGTATAACCGGATCGAGTCTTCTTCGCTCATCGGGAAATACCGATTCTTGAAATCGTATGAGGCGTGAGTGATTGTTTTTAAAATGTGCTGCTCGTTCTCGGCCTGTCCCACCAAGCGATTTGCCCGGTTGTCGAGTCGGCGCAACTGCTGGTTTGCATAGCCACCGAAAGAATAAACTGCACGTTTTGACAGAAAGAGATGGGAGTTGTCAATCAGTTCCTGGCCAACTGGAGAAACGTAGAGATAATGCTCTGGCCGACATCCCAGAATCTCAATCGTATTCGGGTTGACGTTTGCCAACAAAGAGATCAGCTTGTTGAAGGAATAAATCGTGGTGTCGGTTTCCTCATTGACAAACTGCTCGAAGGATTCATTGGTCAGAAGTTGCCGCTTCGTGTTAAGTGCACAGCCACGGATATCCAGATCGCTGGTCTCGTTATTTGTTCCATAGGCGTGACTGCCGCCAAGAGCCAGGAGAATGATTTTATCCCCGAGGTTCTTATCTTTTCGTAGAAAGTCGTATTCCGGGGCCGCAACTTTTGCATAAATTTCTTGCATGGTCATATTACTGTTCCTTCTGTTTATTATTGTTATATTTAATTAAGCCGCTAAATCACATTTGCATACTTACTTGCTTCCCGGTACAGCTCATCCATGATTCCTCCGGCCACAAGGTAAAAGTGGGAATCTGCATCTGAAAATGGAAGAGTAGTAGAGCGGACATCCAAACAAGTAAGCTTACTTCTGAGTAAATGGCAGATTTTGTAGTACATATCGTCGAGTTCTTCCTGGCTCGGTTCCTCTGGCAATGATTCTTTCCATGTGTCCATCAGCTCTTCGATTACGTCTTCGTCCTCGATCATGAGCGTAACATCCATGGAAAGCGTTTCTTCATCGCTGATTTCACTGAGCTTTTCTCGTAGCTGTTTAACGGTCATTGGCGTGCCTCCGGGCTGACAACCCCACTCAGCTTATCCAAGATTTTAATCTCATTTTTCTCCAAAAGCGACTTATTCTCCATAAGAACCTCCTATTCGGCCCGCTTCATCGCAGCGGTATCTGCATAGAACATATCACGCAGTGTACAGATATCATGCGGCATATCCAACGGCTCACCGGCCGCCTTTGCATCCTCATACTTTTTCCGCGCCCATCCGTAGAACTCGTTAGCTAACGGCGTCGCAAGAGAGGAAGTGTTTGTCATCATCCCACGTTTAAATGTCTCTGCGGCCACACCGCGCATACGCTTCCAGAAGCGGTAGTAGTCCAATTTCATCTTCAACATGAAACCGGCAGCATCCTCAAGTACAAAGCCCTCGATCACGTCACCCTCATAGGTATAATCTGGATCCATAGCCTCATCAAAGAACTCACGCAGTTCGCCGTAGGATTCCAGGATCCCGGCCTTCTTTTTCGGCGTAAGCCCCCATTTACCGGCCAGTTTGCACATGGTTTCGTAGTCCATATGATGGAAATCTGCAGTATTATCTATAATATCCAGCAGATACAGACCGCTTTCCGGGTACTTGATCACATGGGGATCATTAATCATATCTACACACTCAAACACGAATGTCACGTTGTTTTCACGGACAAAACTGCGGATACTTTCCCGAATTTCAGCGGTGGTAGCTGCAAAGAACATATCCTTGAGATATCCAACAAACGGCCCATTCAGCGAGGATTTCGAGGCGAACATAAGATCGCCGGCCGCTTCGTCATAGGAAATCATTCCCAGGAACCCGTTCTCCTTCGTATAACAAGAAATCGGAAACTGCAGACGATGTTTGAGCGAATCAAGCTTTGTTTCCGGCCGTTCGTTAATGGCGAAGAACTTATCATAGGAGCGGGCCACAATCCGATTTTTCTCGGTATCGATGAACAGGCCCCGCGCCCGAACAGTCTGATGATCCCAGATTCCCTCGTAAAAAGCCTCTCTGCTGAAATTGAAGGAAGAGATGGAGCCAAATTTCTTTTCGTCGATGTACTTATTACCTCTCATCATTTCCACAAGATCGCCCACGGGAATTTCGGCGGTATCCGGCTTCGGCTCACGCTTGAACTCGCGGAAAACCTTATTCGGCGTTTCTGTGCACTTGAAGCTGCCATCGGAAGAGAGTGTGACGCATCTTAATGAGCCGCCAAATTCGACGCCGCCCTCCAGATTAAAGCAGCGGTCGTTTACCTTGATTGGAAGATCCGCAGTATTCCGGTGACCGTGAATCTGGTATATGCTCCCATTGGACTTTTCCATGAAAGTATCATCTGCAAGTTTGGAATCCTGGTAGCGTCCAACACCGTGAAGCATCTGGCGCGTTGGCACAAACACCAGATCGGCCGGCATATAGCTGAGTCCGGCATGGTTCACGAGCACAGTTTTTCCGTTAAACTTATACAGCGAACACTGGACAAATCTGCGGTAAAGCTGGCGTACCTTACCTTTGGAGATTTTCGCGGCTTCGAGCTGCGGTGCAGTATACTTAACGAATTCCTGGGACGGAATGTACTGGTCGGTTGCCCAATTCCAGAGCCAGCGCTCATGATTTCCTTCAAGCAGAAGCACATTCGGCTTATCTGCAATTGAAATGAGGAACTTCACAACCTCCGCGTTCTCCAGGCCCCGGTCAATGTAGTCGCCGGTAAAAATGTAAAATTCGTTATCCTTAAGGCCGCCGTTCTCATCGAGGTACTGGCGGAGAGCTGAGTAACATCCATGAATATCGCCGATATGGTGGATTTTTTCGTAGCCGGTAACAACGGTCGGATAATAAAGGATTTCCTCCAGATCATCGCGTGTGATCACCTTGATCCCGGACGGAACCTTCTGGGTGGCAAACCGGGCATACATCCGGTCAATCACTTCGTCCGGAACCTGTTTGAGGGGCATACGCTGACGATTCTGCCGCTTACATACATCAATCGGCACATCGGTCATATCGATCAAGTAGATCCGGTAACGGTACTCTTTGGCGAGTGTACGATAGCGCCGCATCTCCTCGGTTTTGGAGTTCGTGGCGTCAATCACGGTGAAATCGCCGTTCTTCATACGGTGTTCGAGAATCTGGAACAGCGTCTTCCAGACAATGCCGTCATTCTTCTGCGAGATCCCAATTGAGCCGTCCACCGTCTGCTCCGGCGACTGGTAAAGCATGCGGATATTATCAGAGGAAAGCGTGAACTGCTCTAAGCAATAATTTTTAATGAATGTGGATTTGCCGCATCCGGGCGCTCCCCGAAACAGCAGTAATGTTCTCATAGGATCCTCCTTTATTTTTTTTCAGTCTGCTTGATGATATAGAGTGCATTTGCCCGACGAGTTACGGCGAAATTGAGCTTGTTTCTGCGCCGGAAGGAAAGAATGTTAGCAGATTTCCGCCTGGCTTCGGTGGCATCTGCGAACTCGATCTGCATGGTTTCGTTGCCCGACTCCAGGAAGTCAAGAACTGCATGGTTCACCTCGGAGAGCTTGCGGCCACTCTTGTCATTTGATTTAACTGGATCGGGAATTGTTACGTTGTAACTGATTTTCATATTATCCTCCTATTGCATTTAATTAAGTTGCTAAATTGAAAAGGTTTTTGTTCCCACTCCCGGCAGTCATATGGTGTCGGAAATGGGAACACATCCAAGTAAAATATCACTTACACAGAGATTGCAACAACCTTACGGCTATATCTTCCTCCGTGATATCATGATTCTATCACAGTAAATATGAAAAGTCAATAGGTTATATGCAAATTTAATTAAGTTGCTTAAAAGATACAGGACCAGGTAGCTGCAAAGGAAAAATAGAAGATGGTGAATCAGAAACAAGTTATTGTTTACCCGCTAGTTTATTGGCTAACGCTAGGTACAGTAAGGGATCGTTAGCTGCAACAGGAAAGAGGGAGGACGTATGAGATCATATGAGGCTTTTAAGGGATTCTTAGCTGCAGAAGGAAAAGGGGATGAGGGGAAGATTGAACAGGTTGGATGATGTGGAGCCGAATATGATCGAATATGGCCGGTGTTGATGCGGGTAAACAATAACTTGTTGACTGGAACAAGAATATGATACAAAACGTAGAGAGAAGAGATAGGTACTGGCTGTTCGTCTGTACTGGCGAATTTTGACGGTACTGGCTGTTCGTCTGTACTGGCGAATTTTGACGGTACTGGCTGTTCGGGACTGTGGAAGAGATTATTAGCTGCAATAGGAAAAAGGTTGGGGATATCATCAAAGGGGATAGTTTCGTTGCAGTTTACAGATATATTTAGTACAGTGGTGGCAGTCTATACGGTCGAAATTTGGAAAGGACTTTAAGCTGCAATAGAAAGAGAGTGTTTGTTGAATCATTGGTGAGGATTATCGTAGGCGAAGCCGGAGATAAGATCTCAGCAGAGACTATTCGCTCCGCGATGATAACTGCAACAGGAAAAGGGGATGGGGGATAGATATGGACTGGCGAAGGTCGGCAATTTTGGCGGAGTGAATGGTCGATTATTTCTGGATGCAGAAGTATACTGGAGACTAGACAATTATGATGTAAGAGAGTGTAGTATGGTGAAAAGAGAATGATGTCGAGTGAGATGTGAATATGAGGCAAGAGTGATACTATGTTATAAGTTAATACTAAGCCATATTGTCTAAAAATATAATCTTTTATTCTTTATAGCTATTTGTATTTAAGTAACCATTTCACTTCGTTCAATAGTTACTATTAGAATATGTATTCTGTTTAGTAATTATCAAAATTCTACTTGTCCTTTCATACATATTCTAATATATTCTGATATTATACATATTTATTTTTTTAATATATATATCTTTTCCTAAAAGGGGGTAGATGAGTTTTACTAGATAAGTAAAGGGAAAAAAATAATTTTACTCACCCCTCCTCCACTCGATATCCAGGAAAGGATAATTTCGTGGTCCGTCAGTGGTGCAAGTGATATGGCAAGAATAGCGAGTGATATACACTATATATAATACACAAATTCTGCGGCTGTCATACCTACATCCTCTTTTTGTCTGCAGATAAGAATAGGGGAAGTAAAAACCAGCTCATATAGGTTCCTCTAGCTAGAGGGGAGATCCTATAGAACTGGTATACCGTCTTGTTGTGAAGCTTTTATTGGGTGTGGCATAGTTTTGCATCTTGTTTCAACTGCAGATAACTACTAATGGATAGTCTTTTTGGCAGTGGTGACGATAGGAGATAAAATTAACCATATAGCCATTCACGCAACAGACTACGCATACGGTTTGACGGGATGTAGATGTAGATATCCTTGCCATTCCGGATAGCACTACGCCAGATCCACTGAACCATTTCTGATAAAGCATACTGATCTTGATTGACCTCGATCCCGTTGTATTGGAAGTATCGACTGATAATAGGGTTAAAGTAAACATTTATGAGATACGCACATACGGTTCTATCTGCGTAATCGTTTGTTGCCTTGCAGTTACACGGAATAAACGCATTTGAGTAGCCTCGGCAGTGCGTTTTTGTCTTTGCAGTTTTAAAGGTGGTCCAGATCACATTTTCGCATTTAGCTTCGTTAATATTGCGGAAGAAATTGTAGCAATTTTTGCGGATAATATCAAATTTATCCTTATTACCACTGGTCAGATACCATCTCTTGGAGAAGGTTGTTTTTGTCTGCGGGAACCGTTCATTGAGCTTGCCCTCATAAATATGGATCTTATCTCGGATTCCGCGCAGATCCGGACGTTTATATGGCCCGATGGAGTAAACCCAGATGCCATCATCGGATATTATACATTCTATGGATTTAATTGTATAGCTTAATTTGTTGAGATCAAGATAGTACCGGAAAATCGTGGCATTAAACATAAACGTCATGATGAATGCTTGATCAAAGAGGCGGAAGATATTGGGATCATACTGCCAGATAAAAAGCGTCTCATCAATACACATCAGTGAGTTTCCTTCTGCCATCTCCTTGAAATCTAATAAAAATCCGTCATAGTCTTTGTAATGCTGATTCCATGATACACGATAATTGGAATCAATTGAGATTAACTTAGTTTCCTTCATCATTTCAATGTCGCTCTTCTTGCAGGCCAACGGCTCCAGCACATCCAGAACCTCGTCCAGGATTAAAGTATAGCCATGTTGCTGAATTTTTTCGCGGCAGTCTGCATTCAAAGCACGAAACAGCTCATGCGTAGAGGCAATATTTTTTCCGGCTTCAAGAAGGGCAGAGAGTGAGTTGAGTTTGCCGGCCCCCATGTTCATAGGCTGATGGAAGGGCCGCCGGTGCTTTGTAGACTCGATAATACGGCCCACTTCATCCAGGAACGGCGTGATATAGAGAAAATTTTTCTCTGGATGGTCATTGATGTACTGGATGGCCCAGGAAGTCTTTCCGGATCCCATGATGGAGTCAATCACGGTGATGTTTGGCTTGGATCTCATTTTCATTGCAGCTTCCGGTTGGATATTGGCTGCGTCTTGCGTGGTAATTGTCATAGATAAGTTCTCCTTCTATATCTATTATATTTAATTAAGTTGCTTAAATACTATCACAGGTTTCGGTGATTTGTCAAGGGCGTCTCGGCTTATCTGATTTTTGGCTGCAGCTTCCATCTGGCTCAACCCTAGGGTAACTGCGAATTGGCATCGTGTGAATGTCAATATGTAAGATCGTGAAAGTTCGGTTTTTGTTGCGGTTTTTGGCGGTTCAGTAATTATGTAAACCAACCCTCCATGAGAGAATAGTTTGAGAGTCAAAGTATATATGGGAACGGTTTCTGACATATGACAATAAAAACCAGAAGACGGGCATTTCGATGGTAGTCATGGCGGCGATTTTGGGAGGTACGGAGGCGTGGGAGATGGGTATTAGAGGGCCAGGAAGGGGCTATGCGGAGCCTTTTGGATGAGGAACAGGCGTTTGTCTGTTGCAGATTCTGGTCTTGTAGAAGCGCTTGTAGGAGGTCGATGTGTTTTTGGGTAATGGCGTGGGGGGATTTTGGAGCGGGATTGGTCGGAGGTAGGAGACGGGGATGTCGGGTTTTGACTGGTGGGGATGGGATTTTGGGGAAATGGAGGGGATAGGAGGGGATTTTTTTGGTGGTGTGTAGGTTGACCACGTCCAAGAAAGCATTGATTTTCAAGGCTCCGTCGGGTTCAAAGTACCCCCCTTTTAACCGCTGTAAAATTGCAGTTTTATAGCCCTTAGTTTTGCCCGGAAAGCCACATAGAATATAGGGATTTTTGCAATTCTCATTAGTTGATTTCCTGTTTTGACTTGCTATTATAAGGGTGTCTCAAGGGACAGGAAACAAAATCCCTTGAGGTAAACCACAAAGAAAGAAGGTGATAAACTCCACAAGCTCCCAAAATTCCATTTGAACGCTTCCCCAGTAACTCATGGGCGAACAGGAAAGCATAGAACCTAGTAACTTACGGGCGAATAGTTCACACAAGTGCTAATTTTTGGAAGAAGTGGCGTCAAGGCTCGATGGAAGTCAAGACGTAAAATCTTAAACCGGGAAAGAATGGAGGATTCCCCGTACCCGTACCCCTGGGGAGAATGGACAAGGTGACAAGTCCGCCCAAATTTGGGCCATATCGAGCGGCGTGGTTTACATGAGAAAGAATCTGTAAATCAGTCTATACCATGCGTGACGTAAGTTCTAGCTGATAACTAGAATACTGCCTGTATGAAGTCCACGAGAAAGTCAACAGTAGCGTATGAGAATACGGCGTGTAGTGGGCGCTAGGAAGGTTTGATAGTAGGTTGAAAGTCCTATTAGCCGCAAAAACAGTATCCTTCGGAGGTGAAGTCTATGATTAAGGAAAAAGACGGAATCTACAAGGTATTTGACCACTATGAAGTGTACGCTCACAACGCCTTCATAGCATCAGCAGATACCTATGCGGATGCCCGTCTCGAATACTACGATTATACAGGTATCCGCCTGTAATGTCAAGTATTTGAGCTAATTCCCAGGTGGTGCGCTCCGGGCGTGTATTGGATTCATATTCCATCACCACCTTTGAGCTTTTCGCTCGAACTATAAAAACTCCCACCTATGGGTAAAATAGGAGAAAGAGGTATATTATGACGAAAAATATCAATCCTACACTCAACGCTACTGGTAACGTGGACTTTTTTACGGCATATCATGGGCTTTCCGTCCGTGTAGCAGAGTTTTTCCGCTGTGTACTCCGCAAGAAAGAAATTCAGATTGAGTATGATGGAAAAATCGCAGAACTCCAGAATTCCGTGGTAAATCTGGAAAAGCTGGGCGGTTCCATCCTTGCGGGCCAGATTGACACACTTAAGGCCGGAGCATTCACACGCCTGGGCGAACTGGAAGCAGAACGGCAGAAACTGATGGAAGAACAGGCGAAATTTGTCTATACAGACGCAGACAAGGCATTCAAGAAGGCACTGGCCGGGAACCCGTCCGCAGACGTAGTGGCCGAGGAAGTGTGCGCCTGGTTCAAGTTGTATGGTCTTGATATCCATAACACCCTGTTCCTGGAGGAGGTTTTGGGTACATTTGGGATGAAAATAGATCTGAAAACTCTGGTTCGTACCGAAGGAAGATCCGTACTGAAAGTAGACGCAAACAATGCACTTAAGAATATGTATGCTTGCGCTTATGAGCATATGGTCATGGCCGGAACCATTAAGGCCGCCGAGATCCCGGAACTGGTTCGCGAAAAATATATGCCGAAAAAGACTAGCAAGAAGGAAAAGAAGGCTGCGAAGAAAGCCGCCGCTCAGAAAGCCGCAAACTAGCCGTACCCATATCACAACTATAAGGAGGCAGATATAATGAACAGGACAATGGCCGCAAAACACGACAAGGCCAAACGTGAGGGCATGAAGGCCACCATGGAGAATACCTTTGCTTTCATGGCAGTTAGAAGTAATATGGCAGAATCCACACTGTGGATGATGAACCATAAACCTTGCTATACCTTGCCCCGTGTAACCACTTCGTAGATAATTTTCGTCCGCTCACCGCCAGACCGTGTGGCTACTCTTCAATGGGGGTGAGCGGCTTTTGTCAAGTAGAATTCAAAAAACTAGGAGGTATATTATGAGATTATTCAGAATTTTGACAAATAACCAGGAAGTCCGCCAGTGTATCGGCCGCAGCTTTTGTATCATTGAGCCGCCGAAAAGTGGTGAGCCATTGGTACTTTACTATGTTGACCCAGTTACGAGGGACCCGAAGGCTATGGTGTCATCGTCACCGGTGAGTAAAGTCGCGGGTATTTTTTCAGTTGTCCCTATTGTGAACATGTGGAATAAGGATTTTTATATTTTTAAGCCTGTTCTGGATCTTTCCATGGACGAGACAATCCGCGAATTCGTTGTTCTATCGGATCTTCCGGCACTGGCGGCAGTTGAGATTATCAACGTGTTAAAATCCGTCGAAAATCCGTCCCAGGCCATCCACAAAATTGCCCAGATTCTGGGCCAGTACAAGAAGGAGGAGAAATAATATGATGATGCAGATTGCAAGTATCGCTATGGCAAGCTTAATGATGATGGGGAATTTGACCACAGCCGAAATCCCGGCAATGGAAAGCACCGCAGAAAACCCAGCAATGGAAGCCGCGCCGGAAGTCTACGCAACGGAAACCGGGATCCTTCTGAATTTCCCGGACGGAACCGGATACTACATCGAATTCTAAACCGTTTACTTTTACGGCACTTACCTCTTTCATATACGCATAATTCGTGATATAATTAACTATGCGGTTTATAAATTAACAAGGAGGTTAATAGAATGGTCAGACTGACAGAAATGGAAAACGGTTACTACGTCCTTGAAGTGGATCACGAAGGACTTAAGATGAAGAAAGTATTTAAAGCTGCCGATGGGAACGCAAGCGAAATGAAGCCGGCACCGGGCGGCCTGTCCTTAGAAATCGACACCGAGGACTAAGCAAAAATAGAATAAGCAACGTAAAGAGATAGAAGGTATCAACACACCACCAACTATCTCTTTTTTTATTGCAGAAAGCGAGGTAGATATAATGAGCAAAATCAAAGTAGGTGATACAGTAAGAGTGGTTGGAAAAGCAGTCTGCGGCACTGGGCAGATGGAGGAGCTGATCGAGATTGGCACGGTCTGCGAGGTCGTCAGCGTGATCGAGGAAGATGTGGAGCTGATCCCGAAAGCGAAAATGTGTGTATGGAACGCCAGATTCTTCTATCCGATATCCTCAGTTGAGAAGGGACGCGAGATCTGGCTCTCCGACAATCGCCGCCGCAAAATCCGCGAACGGAAAGTGCACCACCGGAATGCAATCATGGCCACAATCCTTATGATTTCCATTGCAGCTATTTCATTGGTAGCCGGGAAGTTTGATGCCGAGTGTGCCGCACTGGATGCCGCCGCCAGACCGGGAAGCGAAATCACGGAAATATCAAAGTAATTAAAATAGTAAGAAAGGCTGTGATAAAATGCCAAAGGAAATCGACGTTATCGGCAAACGACGCAAACGGATCGAGGATTCGGAGCTGTCCATGTACCGCCGCAACGCAATCCAGGCCGCCAAAGAGCTGGGTTATCCGGCAGATACCATTGCCGAAATTAAGAAGGCAAAGACGAAAGACGAGATCTCCAGAATTATGAGTATCGCCAGAAATCGGGCATAATCCACTAAGCGAAAATCGTTTACAATCAATATAATTATATGAAAGGAAAATGAATATGACTAAAGAAATCTTATCCAATCTTTTAGTAGCACTGTCAAAAGAAGGCGCAGACGTAGCCGTGAAAACCGTGGTCAGAAACGGACACAAGGTCTCAGTCGGAATCATCTTTAATGAGATTTGCGGAAAGGAAATTGCCTCGAAAAGCGAAACCGGAATGCAGATGCTGCCAACGCTCTATGCCGAGGATTATATCCGGGATCTTCTGGCCGGAGAATTTGAGAAGGTAGCAAAAAAGATGGTGGCTACTGTACTCAACGCAGATACCGAATGTGCAAAGGGAATGCAGAAAAAAGTCAAAACATTCGTTGACTCATTTAAAGCTGCAAAGAAAAATCTGATATTATGTGTGGCCCCGAAAGTTGCAAGCGAAATCGTCAGATCGAGTATCCTGGACCTTAAACTGTATGTGCGAATTTCAGTTGGCAGTGGTGGATCCGTTGCAGTTACAAAGACTCTTTTGGACTACTGGGGCATTAATGAAGAGGAACTATTCGCCGCAGCAATGGAAAGTGCGATGGCTCGCGGATACAGCATTATTGGAATAACTGAATATATTACAAGCGAAAAATGGGGACTGGGAACAGAGCCGGAATGTCAGTCAGTTATGGAAGCAACGGAACTTAAGCCGGATATGTTATACAAAGTTAGTAATAAGGAAGGTTACTATGGAGCTTCCGCGCTGGTTATGCCGGTAATTCTGGCGAAGATCGCGGAGTTACTGGGTATCACGGACAGACTGGTTATACTTCCGTCCAGCATCCACGAAATCCTCATAATGAAAATGGATCCGGCTATGCCCTATGAATACATCTCCCAGATGATCCAGGATATCAATGCCGAAGAGGTCGAAGAAAGCGAAGTTCTTTCGTCTCATCCGTATTACTACAATGTAAAGACCGGCGAACTGAGTGTAAGGTAACTGAGATGTGCCGCAAAATCCAGCAAAGCAAATAAATTAAACATTAAATAATAAAGAATAGAGGTAGATAAAATGAGAAGAACAAGAGAAAATGTAATCGAAATGAAGGCAAACAAGGCAAACGGGACTGGCGATATAGGCGAGCTTCGTGGTCTTCTCGCAGCATCCAAAGCGGCCGGACTTAAGACGGCAATCATCCGGATCCCGGTACGTCTCTTTGCTATTGATGGCAGATACCAGACACCGGTGAGAACGGAGCGCGATCTGTCTTATCTGACGAACAGTTGGAATGAACGGAAACTGCTCCCGGTAACCGGAGTTCCGCACGAAGAAGAGGGACTGGTATACCTGGTAGATGGATATGGGCGCTGGAAGGCAAGCCAGATCATCGACCCGGTAAAGTATGAGAGCCTTAACTGTATGGTGCTGTTAGATGCGCCGGAAGATCCAAGGGAACGGCTGAAATTTGAGGCAGAGATGTATGCATTCCAGAATCGGAACGTGGCGAAGATGCGGGAAGTCCAGAAACACGGTGCATATGAATGTCTGGAACACCCGGCCGCGTTGGCAATCGACGAACTCCAGAAGAAATTTGGATTCGCTATTACGAAGTCCCAGGGCGGCCAGAGGGAAGGCGGTGTGCTCGGCTCTTATGATGCAACCTTTGAAATCTGCCGCGTCAATGGAAAGAGTTGTCTGGAATACATCCTCCGGGTTTGCCGTGATAGCCGATTTGATAATAAGACCAACGGATATTCGGCGGCGATTTTCCGAGCACTCCGTGATATCTGGAAATTTTATCCGGAATCCCGAAAGGAAACTGGGACCTGTCTCGGCAGAGCATTACGATCTGAGGATCCGGGCAAACTGAAAGCTGCGGCGGTGACAAGATATCCGCGACTGGATTTCCGGGCGGCAATATCCTTATATATGGAAGATGTTGTTGTTGAGTCTCTGGATCTGGCGCATACAAGGGAGATTTTCGGAGATAGGTTGAGAAACATTGAGGCTCCGGCAATTGCAGGATCGGGGTCGGCATCTTCTTCCGCCAGTTCGTCATCATCGAACTAATTTATATTGCAGCTTGTAAAAAGCAGAAAGGAAATGGAATATGAGTACAAGAGGATTATACGGATTCCGGAAAAACGGAGACGAAAAATGCACATACAACCATTTTGACAGCTACCCGGAATATCTTGGCAGGAATTTCTATGATTTCTGCAAGAAACTTGGAGTTGATGGGTTAAATCGACTGTTTGATTTGATCACGTTGGTAGACCGGGGCAAAGGACCAACGGAAGCCCAGATTGAAACTTGCATCCGGAGAGGATACGCAAATTTCGACGTATCTTCTAAAAGCGAAAAAGATTGGTACTGTCTGCTTAGGAGATTGCAAGGAAATTTTGTTCATTATCTTCGGGCTGTAAAGGATAATGAGGAGATATTCATGATTGACGACATGGATTTTATCAAGGATTCATTGTTTTGCGAATATGCATACATTGCAGATTTGGACACCGGAAAATTCGAGGTTTATAAAGGATACCAAAAGAAACCGCAGAAAGGGACCGGTATGGAACAAGCCCAGATGAAGACGGGTATTATCCTTGCAGATTATGGAAGACGTACTCGCTTGCGGCGAAGAGACGGCCGAAGTTCTTTGATGATGACGGCAATTAATCAATGTAATTAAATATTACTATTGCGGATTGAAAAATGTTGTGCTATATTTAAACTAAATAATTAAATAAAACGAAATAGAGAAGGAGAAAGATTATGGAAAACTTTAAGAGCAAGGCAGAGCAGAAGCGGCGCGAGGCAGATCGTTTGGAAATGTTGGACCAGATTTACAATGAAGTCGAAGATCGAATGCATTGGAATGCTATGAAGGTAAACGAACCAGATGATGAACATACTGAGGTTTGGTATTTGGAGCCGAAGCCGGATGACTATATGTATCCGATGTACCTTGCATACCAGGAGGTATTGAAGGCAATCGAAAAGCTTGCGGAGAAGTAAGGCAAACCGGTAATTGTGCTATGACCATGGGGCTATCCTGCGGGATGGCCTCGTGCTTGATGGCATAATGAAAGGAGAAAATTTTATGGCAAAAGTTGTCAACCCCAAAAAACAAAAGGAAATCCGGGCGGCCCAGCTTGAGGAACTGAAAGGTGGCATCTTCCCAGGAATTTATGTGACAGAACGCAGAAATTCGTCATTCACAGTTGTCGAACGATGGGAATTTGAAAACAAAGAAGAATCCGAGGCTAAATACCGAGAACTTCTTGATTCCGGAATACCGTCGGCTTTTTTGGATTGCTATGTGAAATTTACGTTAAACCAGAGTATTCAGAAATCATGCGAGAGCAGCAAATTTAAAGTCTGTGGTGTTCAGTTCCCCTTAGAAGAGGGAATTACCAAAAAGAATGTAATAGACCTTATCAATAAGGTAGACGGAAAATTTCTGGATTTCTTAAGAGTGGATGGTGAGTTTAGTTCAGCAATTTTTGCAATCAATAGTTGCACCTATGAGGATATGCTGGACGACGATGTTCTTTCTAAATTTACGCAGTTTGTAACTGAGATTCTGAATGATGTTGAAAAGGAAAATAAAAACCATATATACCACTTTGTATATCCAGCATCTCGACGTTACAGAAAAATCACTGTGTTTTTGGATTACTCGTTTATATAAAAGGGAGGATGGTATGAAACAGGAACCGTTATGTGTATCAAATAAATTCTTTGTGCAGATTCTGTTTGATGACGGAACATATATAGACACAATAAAAACCTGGTCCGATATTTTAAGCTTCGTTGATATGAAAGATTGCCATAACTGTGAGATTAAGGTATTTCGTTCATGTGGCTACGGAAAGATTGAGGAGTTGGAAGTTCTGGGCTGTTGGCATGATCATGACGATCCATTAAAAATCCGCCTTGTAGATAAATACGGAGAAACAATATGCTTCGGTTACGGCACAGATCATTAAAACAACTTAATTAAATGAGGAGAAGAGAGAAAGTGATGGTACACATTCATAATTGGCGCGAGGCAAAGGTCGCATATAGCCTTTTACTTACGTTCAAACAGTATGGGATTGATATTGTGGAGGAGCCGAAAATAATTAAACTAAAAAGGGAAATTCGGCGCTTCACGAATCTGCCGGTAAACAGGGAACGGATCATCTCGGATAACGGGATAGATGGTTATACGGAACTTGTCTGGCTTCCGGACGATCTGGATTCCAAAAGTGAAGAAATTGCCGAAGCGTGGTTCAAGAGATATCGAGAGCTGCAGCTTGCCCCATGTGCGTATGATTGCACAGGAGCCGCATTTACGATTCATCACAAACTTGCGAGACGGCAAGGAAAGTGGATTTTGTTTCATACGGTCGGATTTGATGTGTAGAGGAGGACGTATATGATCACTATGCCTTTTGCAAAACTCGAAAGCGAAAAGCTTAAAGATGAGAGCTGTCGCATGCTTGAAATGGAAAATCTAATTCACGGCGTAATTCGGTTTGCTGGAGATAGGCCATTATCTGAAGGATATGCATATCTGGAGGAAATGGAATTTACCAAGGAGCAGATGAGTTTTTTCGGTTTTGATGTAGATGGGGCAATAAAAGAATTAGAGGGATAATATGAAAAAATATAAATTTACAGGCGAAATAAAGGAAATATTCACTTTATCAAGGCTCGTAACTTTACACCGTATTTGTGCAGTGTCAGAATTTGGAGCTGTTAAAGCTGGTGATCTTGGTGGCTGGATTGAAAGGGAAGAAAATCTTTCTCACGATGGATTAGCATGGGTTCGTGACAATGCTTGGGTTCATGGAGATGCTACTGTTCGTGACAATGCTATTGTTTGTGATGATGCTATTGTTCGTGATAACGTTGTTGTTCGTGACAATGCTACTGTTCGTGACAATGCTACTGTTCGTGATGATGCTATTGTTCGTGATAACGTTGTTGTTCGTGACAATGCTTGGGTTCATGGCGATGCTATAATTTGCGGAAATGCTTGTGTTCGTACCAACGCTAGGATTTGTGACAATGCCATGGTTTCTTCTACTAATCATATATTGGTAATTGGCCCTATTGGTAGTAGAGATGATTTTATCACATTTTATCATGACAAGGAAAATGATATTACTGTACGCATTGGATGTTTCAACGGAAAAATCGACGAATTTTTAAAAAAGGTTTCGCGTACATATGATAATTCTAAGCATGCGTTGACATATCGAGCGGCGGTAGAATTGGCCAAATTACAGATAAATCTTAACGAATAAATAATCTTATAAATATGATAACGAAAGATTAATAAAAAGGAAAAGTAAATATTCCTGTTGATTAAAGAGGATCACTTATGATTTAGGAGGCGATAAAATGAGGGTCTCAAAATATTCGGTTGAGATCAGGGCCGATGGCAGAAACGTCCTAGTCAAGGAAAGTGCAAAAAACTGCGACGAAATTTCGGGAGGAATCGATTCCAAAGAGAAAGCGAAAATGCTTCTGGATGCAATGTTCCAGGCAAGCTACCAGGCGGAGGAACACATTTGGCTTATTGCGCTGAATACAAAGCTGAAGCCGGTCGGAGTTTTTGAGGTGTCTCATGGTACTGTAGATACTTCAATCGTTAGGCCAAGAGAAATTTTCGTGCGGTTGTTGTTATGTGGAGCAACGGGCTTTATCATTGCCCATAACCATCCGAGCGGCGATACTACGCCATCAAGCGAAGATATTGACGTAACAACGAGGCTTTCTAAAAGTGCGAAGATTATGGGATTGCGGTTTCTCGACCATGTGATTTTAGGCAATTCAGTTTTTTCTTTGCTCGGACAATCAATATAATTAAATGGAGAGGAAATAATAAAATGAAAAACATCGAAATGACAAAACACTTGTTTAAAGGCAATAGATGGGAAACCAGTCCGAAAAAAGTGATGTTTCAACGCATTTCCGATTGGATAGCAGTTGAGTGTGATTATGCTCCTCAGAAAACCGATAGCTTATGGGGGTATGTAACGGATGGAGACGGTTATTATCCACACGAAGATAGGTTTGAGCCGGAACATGGCTTATTCCTTGATTATTTTGTTTTTGGCGGTCGAAGATATGCAATGAATCAATTTTTACGATTAGGCAGTATATGGGCAGCAGTTGCCTTTTCATATGAGGACGAAGACGGAAAAACATTATTCTTGTCTGGATTTGATATAGAAGATTATTTCGATCCGATTCATGTGGAATTTGATGAAGATTGCGAAAAGGTGAGATTATATAGGGAGGTATTATGATATGAAAAAATTCCAGGCAATCGAGGGTAACGCCGGCGATCTGTACTTATTCGTTTTTGACGAGAACGGAAAAGTAGTATGGAGTCATGAGGGATATGAATATAACCCTGGCGAACTTATAAATGATATCCAACTAATCAAGGATGGAGCGGATCCGGAAAACGAATGGGAAGGCAATGTGGAAAATCCGGAAAAGGCTTACGACTTCATCCTTTCCCATGCGGAAGCTTATGAAGTCGTCGCAGATAATGATGGAATTTATCCGGAAAATATGGGGATAGAGGCAATGTATGAGTTTGACGTTGCCAGATGAGATAAGAGGAGGGAAATACAATGAAGGTAAAGGTTTTTAGATTTAGAGTTAGTAATGCTGCGTCAAGTCCTTGCTCCGAAGATTATAAAAAAGACTGGTTCAAGGAACGACTGGCAGAACTGAAAAGCGAAAAAGATATAGAACGTATTATCAACGAGTTTCTGTATAAGGAAGCCAAAAAGGTATTAGAGATCAAGGTTAATACGGTAGATGTAGAATACCACAATAACGCCAGAGGGAACACTGTGGATTTGGTCTATACGATTCTGTATGAATAAGGAGGATTCCTATGGATAGAGCTTATTTTGATCTCTATGGAGTTCCTACGCAGCTTACAGATGAAGAGATTTCTTGGTTTCTTGAGGTTTGTGAAGTCTGCAAAAAAGCGACAGGAATTGACGTGGAAATCACATGTAAAATCCATGACTGGCTTCCCGGAAAGGCAAAAGAAGCGCTGGGAGTTATTTATACAGATGGTGATAGATTTTGGATAACCATTGATACTTACTTCATTCATGAGTGTTATGAAGAGAAATTCAACGGAGGTTTTAATCTCGCTTTTGAGGATCTTCAGTATGTAATAGCTCACGAATTGGCACACATAACTCAGTGGCGACACTGTAAGCGACATACGAAAATTACGGAAGATTTATATGCGAAAATTATGACATATCAAGAAGATAAGGAGAATGTAAAATGAGCAAAAAAAATTGTTAAAGGATTTAAGGTATTCAACCAAGATTGGATTGTAGAGGGAAACAGTACACTTGCCCCGGTAGTTTTGAAGAAGATGTTTCCCTGTCCGTGTGTGATTGTGGAATGCACTTCTGCAAGGTAGCGGCTAACTGCTTCAATTATTACAGTTTCAACCCGGATAACCATGTTGCGGAAGTTACCGCTTACGGTGAGGTTGTGGAAGAAGGCGATAAGTGCGCCTCTAATAAGCTGGAAATCATCCGTGAAATTCCGTGGGCTGAACTGCTTGAAATGGTGAATACCGGGAAAGGTTGCGCCGGACTTTGCAACAGCGGCAATTGCAACAGCGGCAATCGGAACAGCGGCGATTGGAACAATACCAACTTTTCCAACGGTTGTTTTAATACTGTTGAACCTACAATTCACCTGTTCAATAAGCCGTCAAGCTGGACATATCGTGATTGGCTGAACAGTGAAGCCTGTTATCTGATGAATCAGATTCAGGGGGATATTCTTGAATGGGTTTACCTGTCGGATATGACCGATGAAGAAAAGGAAGTACACCCGGATGCTGAAACAACGGGCGGTTATCTGAAAGAACTGGACAATTCCGAATGTGCCGTTATTTGGTGGCGTTCGCTGAATCAGCGTCAGAAAAATGTAATCATGGCAATTCCGAACTTTGACAAGGCAATCTTCAAGGAAATTACGGGAATTGATGTTGATGCAGATTAAATAAGAGAAGATTACAATGAGCAGTAATGAATAGGAGGATACGAAATGACATTCAATGAAAGTGCGGTGGTACTGAAAGGGTATCTGAATGCTATTCAGAATATCGAAGAGATGGTGCCTGGTCCGATAGAGCTGGAAGCGCTGGATACAGCGGCAGGAGCTATGGAGGCTGCGGTTGAAAATGTAGAGTACGGAGCGTTTGCTTGGGATAAGGAAAAATGTCTGTTTGTTCAGATTGGCAGACCGTCGTTGTCAAAACAGTTATGTTTGAATCGATACCAGGAAAAAGCGGAGAATGGGACCCTTCCCACTCAGATTGATCCGAACAGGTTCAAGATTTTAAGGAGAACGGTTGCTGAAATAGTAGGCGACTGGAATCAAGTTTAGGAGGAATCTAAATGAGAAAAGATTTGTCATTCAAAAAAGTAGTTAATCCTTGTACTTGCGAAGTCAACGGAAGAAATTATTCTGCCTATGCTAAGATTAAATTTATCGATGGAAATCTCAGTATTTACGGAGTAATAGAACCAACGAGTAATGGAAACTGCATAGGATCCGCTGGACAGTGTGTTGACGAGATCAGAGCCGGGAAACCGACAGTAGATTGGACAAGTAAGATGCTTCAGAAATTCTGTGATATTTGGGATAACTTCCATCTCAACTATATGCGCCCTTACTGCGGTCACATGAATGAAATGGGGTGGGATATAGAAGCACAGGAAAAAGTCAAGGTCGTTAAATGGGATGTAAAGCACGAGATATTGCAGAAAAGCAAAGATGCTGAAAACCGCGCTATAAAGTGTTTGAGAAATGGAATTCCTTTTGTACCAACGCCGGAGGAAACGATATATGCAAATGCCGGGTTTAGTGTAACTACATATAACGATGAATTGCCAGAGCATCCGGAGTTTTATGAGCTTAGAGAGAAGGATTGTCTTGGACGTTCAAATGTAGAGTATAAAATGAGAGGTTGGATTTTATACAGCGATCATCCACTCGGATTTATTGGTCGTCCTTGTCCGGTTTGTGGCTATAAATATGGAACTTCATGGATCAAAGAGGAGGTTCCGGAAGAAGTTGTGGAGTGGTTATATAAACTGCCAGATAGCGAGAGAGAGCCAGCATGGATATAAGGAGAGGACAAATGAAAGCAGTTAATATCAAGTGGGATACAGACGGAGATGCGCGGCTTGCAAAGGAACTCCCGTCCGAGATTGAAATTTCGGATTGCATATTTGATGGAGATGAAGATATAGAAGAAGCGATTTCCGATTATATTTCTGATCTGACCGGATTTTGCCACCTTGGATTTGATTTAGTAGAATAGTTTTTTTTGAAAGTGAGGAATAGAAATGGGAAATGCAAATGTATTAGAAGTAGTAGTAAACGTGATGGTAACAGACGATGACATCGACGATATTATGTGTGTAGCTTTAGAATGGGGTATTAATTACTGGGCAGATAGAGTGAATACAAAGGGTAAATATCGTGGGAAATACGCTCATAAACAAATTTCACGCGGTGGGGAACTTCTCATTCACATAGAAGACCCATGCGATGAAGGCGATAGTGGCTGGAGGACTTTGACAAAGGAGAAGTTTCTGGAAGGACTTAAGAAGTGGATTGCTACATCGGGTAATGAACTGAAAATATTGCCAAATGAAAATTACCTCGGTATTGACACTTCTAATATAGACGCAGAAGCTGCAGATACAATTATTCAGTATGCTCTGTTTGGCGAAAATGTTTTCGGGTAAAGATAATATAGAAAGGAGGAATAAATTATGTGTCAGTTTAAGAGTGGAATTATTTTTAAGAATAGAGTGGTTGTTGCGCCTGGTGGCAATGAAAGTCATTCGGATCTTTTGGAAAGTCTGGGCGTTGAGGACGATTGTTTTGCTTGGGCCAAGAAATTTGTACGAGTAGAACTGGTTCCGAAGAGTGAAGAGTGGTGGATTAGTCCAGAGGAACATCCGGAAAAATGGACATTTATTATTGACCAGGATATTTTGCCGGATTGGTTCGATAGAGAAGAAGCGGAAGTGAGATTCCGTTTTGCAGTTTGCGAATGGTGGAAAGCGCATGTGCTCGTGAACCAGAATATAGAAACTCTTTCTGATGGTTTCTATAGAATTAAAGGATGTGAGGTTGGTAGACTAACAGGAAATGTGAAAGTTGGAATTCTGATGAACTCACAGGTCCATATGGTAGACGAAAAAGCTACTATAGAATTTGTATTAGATTCAAGGATTGTTACGATGACAGATAGATCTTATATATACAAAGTGAACAATTCAAAAGTTGGGACCATGAAGGAAAAAGCAATAATTGAAATTATGAAAAATTCTAATGTTGATAAAATGGAAAATATTTCCTTGATTGAATTTATAGCGGGAAAATCTAATGTTGAAATAATGAAAATGCACTCTAAGGTAATAAGTGTTGAAGATGTTACAAATATACACATCATGGAAAATGGTTCTTGTGTAGAAAATCTCATTGGTATGTCAAATATCGAAATTATGAAAGGTCGTTCGTGGGTAACTTATATGTCTGGCGGATCAAGCGTGGGTACAATGAAGCATTTTTCATCTATTGGAACAATGAAAGGGGTTGGCACTATTAGCGCAATGAAAGATCACTCTATTGCGAGGGATTGCAGAGGTAATTCGATTAAAATTCTTACACCAGAGAATTTCGAGTTAATAGTACACAAAGAATAAATTGGGAGGCGATATAATGATGGAAGACACTATAAAAGAGAAAATTCGTGATGTGATCAACAAGGATTTTTTGCCAAATGATGATGGCGGAATCGAGATGTACCTGGATTATCGTGATGAATTAGGAGAGAAAACTCTTTACGACATTATGGCATCTGATAATCCTAAATTGGCATTCGATGATCTCATTTCCGAATGGGAAATGGATGATCGTTTGCAAAATTATGAGCCGGAATTATACGGGAAAATTGAGTCTGCGTTGTCAGAAAACGAGCTGGAGTTCTTCAAAGAAAACAGAGATTCGTTTGTAGATTGGATCAATGAGAATTGGTATTTCTACTATGATGCATCCCACTTCAATAAAGAAGTAGAGGTCAACCTTATGCTGGATGTGGGAAATTCAAACTACGATTTTACTTGTGATAACATTCTGAACTATTACGGACGAGGCGAAATCGATAAGAATTCATCAGTTCTTTGGCTTGCGCGGCAGTTTAAAAAGGTAACTGCATTACGAGCATCGGTCAAGGCCCAGTTTCGAGAGGATGGATATTATAGAGAGAGAAAAAGAGAGGAGGATCCGTTTATCGAGTCTCTGATCCAGGAACTGGAAAATCTTCCGAGTCATATGGGAACTATGACGTTCTTGCTTCACATGAGGTTGTTCGACTACTTCGAATTGCGAGATACTATGAAATCAGAGGAGAAGGAAAATGAATCTTATGAGTATAAAGAGCGGAAAGGAACCGGATACATACTTGTTTCAAAGGATACGATGTGCGGCTTATTTGAGCCATGGAGCGGAGCTGGCAGCGTCCTGGAAGTTGAACTCCCGGGAGATTTGAAAATTCCGCTCAGGGCAATTTTCGGCGCTGAAATTGAGACCGGAAAATCCCAGTATGGTTACTCTGTGGACAAAGTATATGATCTCTGCGGAGACTGCTGGAAAGGAACAGTAAAGAAAATTTATAGTAAGAGGGAGGAATGATTATGTATTGTTATTACCAGGGAGAGATGAAAGTTACAGATGGAACGGAAGTGTGTTTATTGGAAGATGTAGTAGCAACCGTAAAAAGTACGTTTGAAAACTACGGGGTATGTGCATACAAAGATTTCAATGATCCTGAAATAATCATCGTAGATTTCTCGAACAGCTGTTATGTATCAGAAGGGGAAGCTCGGGTTTTCGTGGAAAAAGCAAGGAGCCTTGGATGGAAAGTAAATGCGAAGATTCCTTACTATGGCGATTATGAAGGCTGGATGGTGATTACTGATAACGAAATCGAAGAGTATTCTACGGACGAAATGGCCGTAATGGAGTACCTGGAGAGTGATGAAGTAAAGAAGGCAAAAGAGATAGCTGAGAATGCAGTTTCAACAAGTGTGTATCTTTTTCTCCGGGAAATTTTCGGCAAGGAAGAATACTCAGAAACGGTCATTGAGAATTCGGAGTGGATCGCTAATGAGCTAGTAGAAGATCATCCGTCAGAATTTCTCTTAGGCTGCCTCAGAAAAGAAATCAGAGAGGGCGATTATAATTTGGATAGCGCCGGATCAGATGAGGTTGAATTCCTTCTGGTTGATCTTTTCGACCTCAATAAAGAAGAAGTAAATAAAGTTGTCAATATACTCAAAAAAGCAAAGGAGGATGACAATGGCCAGTAATGTATCATCACACCAGGAATGGCAGAATTATGGAGACTTCTTTTTCATTGAACATGGCGGCTGCCTTGTGAAACAGGACACATATCAGAATGGATTCCATGTGTTGAGTTTGACAACTCATATCTGCGATTACAAAGGGAAGTATAAGAAACCGATGATTGTGGCGAAATGTTACATTGATCTTGCCGACTGGCTCCGGCCAGAAGATGAAGGTCGATTAGAAATGAACCGGGCCTGTGGATTTGATGATGATTATGTTCCGCAAACATTAGAAGAGAAGATGAGTTACTGCGTCGATCTTGTAAATTATTACGGTCTCCATGAGTTCGATCCGGATTTTCCATCGGAGACTGAATGTAGCTGCTACGCGCTTGGAACACTGCCTCAGTGGATCGTAGGGAAGAAAATTGCCCAGAGATTCATGAAGGAATACGGTGTTCCTAGAAAATTTCGAATGTAATCAATCTAATTAAATATAAGCATATAGTGATTGGAGGCAAACAAATGAGCAAATATGTAATGGTAGTAACATCTGAGGACGAGCGATACGAAAAAGGTATTTTCGGCCTTTCAGATTACGCAGATAATCCGTTTGAAGGACAGCTTGAAGCAATTATTCATGGCGACAATTTCGGGGAATTATATGGAAACGGTGAGCATGAAGGCTTATTCTTTGTACTCTGGGATGAGGAAACTGGAAAGAGAATTTCTTATGGAGTTCTGGATCCGGATACCCTGCGAGAAGAAATTGAAGAGTATGAGGGGATCTTGAAGAAAGAAAGGAAGGAAGCTTTTCTCGAAGCTGTGGACACTGTGTGCGGTGAATGCAGCTTCTGCGAAGAAATCTGTGGCCTCTGCCCAGTCAGAAAAACCGTGGAACGTGTGGAAGGTTCGGAGGGAAGGTGATTCGAATGGTAGATGTGTATGGGCGTTGGTATGAAGAGCCGGATTATTCTGTGTATCCAAAAGAGAAATGGTGTGATTATGATATCATGGCAGCCTGGATCCGGGAGTGTGGATATGAGCCGAAAACTACAATGGAAAATGTCATAACAAGGATTTTTGTTATGTGCGACCCGGAATATTGGGATGTAGGCGAAACTTATACGGATGGCGTAAAGGCATTTGTTGAGGATAGCGGCGGAATCGCAGAGTTCGATTACTTTTTATAAGAAAGGAAAATATTATGGGAAATATAGTTAAATACAAAGATATCTACGCGTTTCATCCGGGATTTTACGCAAAAGAAATATTTGAGTTCATGAGGGATAATAAGGGACTTACTAAGGCAGATTTTGCTTCAGAGATAGGCACGACGGAAGAGGATTTTGACCGATTTCTTGATGGCAGATTGTCTGTTGATGAAGGAATTGCTCGTGGCTTATTTATGATGTCCGGGACATCTGAGAAGATGTGGTATAATCTTCAAAATTCATTTGATATGAAGCTTGAAGAGATTGAAAAGAGGAAGAAGTTTGATATGAAGAAGCAAAATGAAACTTTGCTGAAAAATGTGGTTTCCTACTTCATCAAAGATTCCTGCGGCTTGGCAGAGGCAAGGGAAAAGTTACATGAGATTGGATTCTCAGACGAGGACTGTGTTGCATATGGGTTCCCGGAAGTTATTGATATGAATGAGTAGCATTTAGAGCTTTATGGAGTAAAAAGGGGGAAATGTAATGTTTATTTTAGTATCTGTTGTAAATAGAGATATCTCAATCAAGGTATTTAAAACGATGGAAGAAGCGAAGAATGAAATGAAGAATCAGTTTTACGCTATAGATGGAGCGGAAGATTACTTGGCGGTAGATGATGCATTTTTAGGTAAAACCTCCGCTTGGTGCAATGCAGATGGCGGCGATGTACAGTACGACTGGGATATTTTTGAAGTCGCCATATAGTTTGAAGCATTGCAGAACTCATGGAAGAGTAGAGAGGCGATAAAATGAGACGAGAAGATGAAAAATATATTCTAGGAACAGCCGAAGAAATTGCAAAGGAAATCGTTAAAAATTATTGTGATTCATACAATATCGAAGATTTTCTTGAGTGTGATTTTGCTATAGTGGATCTGATTGACCCGGAAGACTTTACACTAGAAGAAATAAGATATAATTCTTCTGGTTGGTATGGTATTAAGCGCATAAATACCGGATTCGACAGCAATGATCTTGATTTGTTTGCAGATTATTATGGAGGATCGTGCGGCGTATATGATGTTTTATATGATGGTCTCACTCTTATTGATTGTGTCGCCATAGTAAAGAATATGATTATGTCCACGCTGCAAGTTTGTGAGAGCTGTAAAGATGATACGGTTTTGATTGCAGAAATCTTATAGGTACAAAAAGCATAGGAGGAATTATTATGAGGAAATACTTATTTCTTGGCAGATTAAAAGATTGTGATGATAGAGATTGTTGTTTATACATAGAAAATAAAAATCCGAGCTGGGAGTGTGACCATTATTTCGGAAGAATTAACCTCCATGGATCCTGTTTTTGTCATTCGAACTTCCCAGATTATGATGATTTGGAAACTGTATTATCAAGGGAAGAGTACAAGGAGCTGATAGTTTACAATGGAGAAATCGGTAAACTTGGGCATGGCATAAAAAAGTATTCTGAGAGGTATAAAAACGGATGCACTTTGTCGAAGGAAATTCAGCATATTTTTGATAAGCTCAATTCAGATGAGGCGAAAAAATTCCAGGGCAGAATCATAGAGGAAGAAAAGAAGTATTTGGTGGACAAGTATGATATTTCAGAAGAAGATGTAGAAGAGATCTTTGAAAATTACTATCTGGATTATCGTGATAGGTCAATTATCGGATGTATATACTCAAATAGTAGCGAACTCGGATACGACGAAGCATTCAATCTCGGGTACATTAAACCCGGTGATGTTATATCGGAAAGATATTTCGATTATGAGAAGTTTGGCGAGGACTTGTTAAAAAAAGAGCAGTATATGGAATTGAGTAATGGACGAGTTGTATACTTAAATTATTAAATGGAGGCGATAAAATGAATTCTACTTTGAAGGCAATAGAATACGCAGAAAAATATGGAATCATAAGTTTCAAGGTAAAAGGGAGACGCATGGTTTATTATGTGAACTATCCGGCGACACAGTTTGAAAAGCGAAGAACCTATAAGGTCATCGTTGATCTTAAAAAAAAGAGTGAGCATTCCCGTGTGCTCCTTAAGCGGTGGTACAGACCGGGAAATCATAATATGTACAAGTAATGCTATAAACTAGATTTATCCGTTGAAAAAATACCATGATTTCTGTTATAATAAAAAATCATGTGGAGGTGGTGAAATATGAAATTTTATGGAACCTATTCTTGCGGACACGATGGAGAGATTCAGATTTATGGTCCTACAAAGGATCGAGAATGGAAAGCAAAATATGAGTTTGATCGCCTGTGCCCAGAATGTAGAGAATTAGAAAGAAAAAGACAGATTGAAGAAAAAGATAAAATTGCTATGGATGCAGCTATTCAGATGGAACTTCCTGTACTCACAGGAACAGAAAGACAGATTGCCTGGGCTACAACGATTCGTTACGATCATATAAAAACCGTTAAGCGGGCCTTGGAAACCTACGAGAAGGATAAGGTGGTTTTCACATTTGGATCTGTTACAACAGAACAGTGGAAAGCGGTTTTTGACAGTTTGCTGAGTAATGAAACAGAATCGAAATTCTGGATCAAGAACCGTAAAACTGATGAAATTTGGAATGTAATTGCAAAAAAGTGCAAGGAATTATATTTCAAGAAAAAAGAGTAAAGGAAATTATATCTACTACAAAATAGAAAGGAAGAGTGATTGGAATGAAAGTTTGGATAACTAAATATGCTCTGACAAGTGGAATTTTAGAAAAAGAAGTAAAAGATTTTGGAGATGGATCTGTAAGGGAAATAGAAAATTCATTTCCAATCTATTACCACGGAGAAGGAAAAGAGTGGCATCGAACAAAAGAATCTGCTATTGCTAAAGCAGAAGAAATGAGAAAAAAGAAAATTGCTAGTCTGAAAAAACAGATTGAAAAGTTGGAAAAGATGGAATTCAAAAAAAATGAAATACCAACTTAATTAAATATCTTTTTAAAGATGATGGAATGTTGGCTATGGTTAATTAAAATATAACCAGCATTTAGAGAAATGGATATGATGGGAACTATGTTTATCCTTCCCTATGAAGAATAGGAAGAGAAAAAAGAAGACAAGAAGAATTGGAGGATTACACTCTATGGGAGAGAAGCATGTGTTTGTTCTTGCCTATAATTTTAATTCCGATATTTTTGCGGAATCATTTGATAGCAGAGAAGAAGCAGAGGAACGATTAAATGCTGTTCTTGATGAAGAAGTGGATACCGTCCGCAGAGAATGTGGACTGGAGCCAGTGGTTATCACTCAGGATTCTGGTGATGTAGAGCTGATTTATACATCAAAGGAAAAGTGGGGGCAGGCAGTGCAAGAAGGAAACGGGCAGCAGAGAGTGTTTGATGCAGCCAGATACTTAATTATATCAATGTAATTAAATAAAAACAAATAATAGGAGGAAATTATTATGGCAGCAAACGTAGAGACTATGTTCAGTGTGAGAGTAACCCCGTGGCACGGTTTAGGAGAAATTATCCAGGAGGCCCCAACCAGTGATGATGCAATCAGAATCGCCGGTCTTGATTGGAGAGTTATTCAGTCCGAATTAATCTGTAAGGAAAATGGGCAGGTTATTGATGGCTTTAAAGTCAACATCAGAGATACTGACAAGAAGACTCTTGGTATCGTAACTGACAGATATAAGATCGTTCAGAATTCAGAAGCATTTGCTTTCACCGACGCTTTACTTGGTGAGGGTGTAAGATACGAGACGGCCGGTTCTCTGGCCTCTGGAAGGCGCGTGTGGATGCTTGCGAAACTGGAGGATAGAATTATCACCGACGAACTTATCGAGCCGTATCTGGTCTTTACGAACTCCCACGATGGCACTGGAGCAGTCCGTGTAGCAATCACACCAGTCCGGGTAGTATGCCAGAACACCTTGAACCTTGCGCTTCAGAAGGCCGAGCGGCAGTGGAGCTGTGCTCACAAGGGAGATATCCAGGGAAAACTCGAAGAAGCCAGACATACGCTGCTGAATGCGAATCGCTATATGGACGAGTTGGAAGAAGACTTTGGCGAGCTGAAGCTGATCGGTCTTACTGATGACAAGGTAAAGGCGTATATCGAGATGCTTCTTCCTATTGATGCTGCAGATACACCACGAAAGATTTTGAACATTCAGAATATGCGGGATGAGCTGATGTATCGCTATCTGGAAGCGCCGGATCTGGCCCCGATTGAGAAATCTGCGTATAGATTTGTGAATGCAGTTTCTGACTTTGCAACACACAGGATCCCGGGAAGGCAGACGGCAAACTACCAGGAGAACATGTTTATGAAGACAGTAGACGGCAATGCTCTGATTGATATGGCGTATCGGATTGTGAGAGCAGCTTAATAGAAGGGAGAAGAAAATGATCGAGGTAAATATCGCCGGTGTATCGGCAGAGAATGCAATGGAGGTTGCAAAAATTTGCGCCGAACATCCGGAGTGCGTAGGATGCCCGATGAAGGTAAGCGAGATCGTGTTGAATGGGGCTAGGATTATGTGTGAGAACTATGAAGGAAATAGTCATTATGAATAAACAACATAATTAAAATACTTATCTGTATATTTTTTTGCATTCTTATAATAAGGAAAGAGGAGAAGAATATGTGGTGGTTAAATGGAATAAATCTCAACGAGATTCCGGATGACGAAAAATGGTATGCGGTGGCGACCGCTTTTGTTGATGGAGAACTTCTGGGGTCCAAATGCTGTTTCGTAGAAGATGGCAGTAACATACAAGGCATCCAGATAGCCAGCCATACAGAAGAACCACACAATTCCTGTAAAAGTGAATTCTTTGACAGGATTGAGATTCATACAGACTGGTTTGAAACGATGGAGCTTGCGAAAGCATTCAGCGAAGGAAGGATTACATATATCCAACATTATGATGCGTATTACAAGGCTTCTATCAAATCTACACTAAGGCATTATCGGTCGAGGGAAATTGTAGAGGTATGTGAAGAAAAAGGAATTATGCCGTATAATGGAATCTATAAAGATCATATGTTGGATTATGAACCTTACTGGGCGTAAGAGAAAGTGCCTAATATGGGAAATTAAAGTGTATGACATATAAAAATTAATAATCAAATCTGGTGGTGATAAAATAATATGGACAAACAATGGGTTGAAAACAAAAATGAAGAATTGAAAAGAGAAATAGAACACGACAAAATCTTGTCAGTGTTATTAATTTGGATGAGGTACTAAAATACAATCCAGATTTTGATTATCATATCAATAAACCTTGGACAACTACTTTGGTCAAAAATTTCAAGGGAACAGTACAATTTGTAGTAGAAATGGAATGCGGAATTTTCAATGTGAAAGTTATAGGAAATGGCGTAGATAAAGAAAATGGTGAACCGATAAACTTTGAAGGACTCCAGACAGGATTGTAGTTTTTGAACGGGTATGGTGCAATGGAAATGATCAAATTGCGAAAAAAGAAAGGAGTTAATATGGAAAAGAACGTAGAAAAGACAGAATTTGGAGTGATAACAACACATCCCAGCTACGGAACTCTGCTATTCAGCAGAAGAACAGGAGAAAAGGAATCCTTGTTTGGCAGCAGTATCCAGCACAGGGATACCATTTGCATGACATTGCATCATGCAAGTATTGAAAGAGGACTAAACAAGGATTGGATACATGGAGACAAGGTGATTGCTGAAGTGGAAATGAGTTATTCCCAGTTTGCAGAAGCTATTACAACCATGAATGTCGGAACGGGTGTCCCCGTTACGGTGCGCTGGACTGAAAAAGATGGAAACATCCCTTCTTGTGATTTTGTTTCAAAAAGGAAACAATTTGAAAATGAGTTCGTGGGGCAGAGGGAAAAAGCTACTCGTGAGTCACAGAAACTTATTCAGGAAATAACAGAATTGTTTAGTCAGAAAGGGACTCTTAAAAAGGCTGATAAGGACGCAATTCTGGCAAAACTTTATAAATTGAACATGGACATTGGAGCCAACATGGACTTTATTGCGAAACAGTTCAACGAGCAGATGGACAAAACAGTAAGCGAAGCAAAAGGTGAAATCGAAGCCTTCTGCCAGAATAAGATAAATGCGATTGCGAGTGCTTCCCTTGTGGAACACAGAGAGGAATTTCAAAAACTGGAAAATCCGGTGGACGTAAGTGCAATTGAATAATTCTAAAATAGCTATATGCAGCCAGAAAGAAATATCCGAATCCAAAAGTTAAAAGAAGAGGGGAATCGTATATTATGTTAAATGTACCATTTGATACGAAGTTTGAAGATTTACTTATAAAGGAAGAAGCGAAAGAAGTTTATGAGAAAATTTTGCAGCATGCATACGGACGAATGTTAGATCAAGAATATGTAGTGAATAAGTTCATCTATGAAATAAAAAGACTAGTTAAACGAGATGGTTATTCCATTGAATAAGAAAAATTAATATCGGCAACTATAATCAAAACGCTGGAGAAATCTGGCGTCTTTTTTATTACAAAAAAGGAGTAGATATAATGAGCAAGAAGAGAAATGAACTTCTAGTGGTGGGAAATGCAAAGGAAAAAACTGGCATTCATTACACATTGAAGCACACCGGAAAAATGGCTGGCATGATGAGTCTTTCAACGAGCTGCACATGCAACCCATTCTGCCAGGAGTATTCTAAAGATCCAAAGAAGATCTGTTCTCACTGTTATGCACAGCGTCAGATGAAGATATACAACGATTTGGAATCCTGTCTGGTCAAAAACACGGGAATTTTAACTAGTCGTGTTTTAAAGAAAGAAGAGATTCCGCTGATTAATGCAACATATTTCCGGTTTGAAGCATTCGGTGATATCCAAAGTGTTATCCAGGTCGAAAACTATTTCAATATCTGCAAAGCAAATCCGCTTGTCCGGTTCGCGTTGTGGACCAAAAATCCTGGAATAATTGAAAATGCGATTTCGCTGGGTAATAAAAAGCCGAGAAATCTTCAAATCGTCTTGTCTTCTCACTACATTAACGCCGTAGCAAGCAAAACAAGATACGGCTTTGTAGATAAGGCGTTTTCGGTATATGACAAAAACTTTGCCCGGGAGAATGGTGTAGTGATTAACTGCGGTACAAAACACTGTTTGGAATGCGGTCTGTGTTATCGTGCTGGCGGCCCAGAATACATAAATGAGCTTTTGAAATAGGGAGATGATATAATGAGAATCGGATACAAATTATTTCGTGTGAAGAAAGGAAATCCGGGCAAACTGTTTCCGCTTTTTGTCCTTGCAGATGAGCCTATGGAAATGGGAGTATGGTTGGAAGCGAAATCCGGGGAGAAGATTGAGGATGGTCGAAACATGAAGGTGAAATCAAAGCTTGGCCCCTTGAAATATCGCCCAGGCTTCCATATTACTGAGATTCCGTATGCTTCTCATATTGGAATCAAAGAAAACAATGTAATTAAATATATGAAAAATGAAACGATTTGGTGCGAAGTTGCTTTTTCCGATACCATAGATTATACTGAGGTTGTTAGGCAGTATGCATATAATGAAAAAACTGGGAAAGTAAATTACAGAGACGCCTGTTTGGACTGTGTGCCGAAGAATGGCTTTTACTATTACAAGACCTCTCCGGTTATGTTTGGGTCCTGGATTATTGCAGATCAGATGAAGATTCTCCGTGTCCTGGAGGATGGTGAGGTCGCAGAAATCTGCAAACGAAATGGATGCGATGCATTATTAAGAAAAACGCCGATGGATTTGACCGCTTATGGTTTTACATGTGGAGCGGAATTTTCCGCAGCGTCTTCATAAAAGGAGAAGGATAGAAATGAGAAAACAGAGGTTTTCAAGAATTTCATACATGATTTGCCCAAAATGCGGCACACAGAATCCGGTCCCGAGAATGTCCAGTATGCCAAGAGAAAAGGGGCATGTGAAGGATCTGACATGTGCAGTTTGTGGTGCAACATCTCCATGTAAAGAGATTCGTTACGATGAATTTTATAAAACAATGAGTGGAGACACCGTTGAGTCACTTTATGGAAAAACCAGATAAAAAGAGAGAGAGGTAAATTTTATGAGTATTTTAGGATTTTTAGCATGGGGAGTATATGGAGCTTTGGCGATTGACGATGCCAGACAAAACAAGAAATACACAAACCATAGTTATCAGTTAGCGGTCAAAGAAGGAAGGGATTTCTATCATGATCAGAGAGGCCGCACTTATTATGTTCCGACCGGTGAGGAGATTGTAATCACGAGAAATGAAAAGAAAGAGCAGGTTTACCTGAAGGCCGGGACCAATTACGAGATCCGAAATCTCACGAAGGAAAAACAGCAGAAATATATCGATGAGGCCAAGGCTGCAGGAAAAGCATATTGTCTTGTTGCAAATCCGAAGGATGGATATAACTATTATGAAATTGCTACGGGACGACATTTTTACAGATTCCAGAACTCTCCGGCAATCAAGTATGAAGACGATAAAAGTATCGTCAGCTTAAGCGATGAAGAATATATAAAATTGGGCGGACACATAGTGAAATATCGGTTTTAGGAGGATTTATGAATAAGCAAAGAAGATCTATATTGTCAAAGGTAATAGACGAGCTGCAGAATGCTCTTAGCCAACTGGAGACAATCCAGGAGGAAGAATCGGAGGCTTTTGATAATATGCCGGAGGGACTGCAAAGTTCCTCCAAAGGCAGCCAGATAGAAGAGAATATCGATGTTCTCGAAGCGGCAGTTTCAAATATTGAGGACGTGATTGACTCATTGGGCGAATTGATTTAGGAGAGGAGGTACTGCATTATGACAGGGGCAGAAAAATATTCGACTAAATATAAAGACAGAATCGAAAATGTGTTGGAAAAGAATGAAGATCTGAATCTGCGAGGGTATGTGAATTTCCTTCGTGATCAGGCCGAATCCACAAGGTTTATGTATCTTTCATATATCGAGAGATTCCTGCGGACCTGCAATAAAAAAGCAACAGAATTAAATCTTGATGATTATATCAGTTATTTGGCCGAGATTGATTCCAGAAGCTCATCTTATCAGATCGCAGTTTATTCTGCTATGAAATTATATTCATCGTATTTATATGCGAGCGGAGTTTCTGCAAGAGATTTCATGGAGAAGGTTTCACGGCCGAAAGCTGTGGAATCTTTAAAAACAAAAGAGAAGCGTGATAAGGGATATCTGACCGAGAAGGAAATTGGTGTGTATCTGGATTCTGTAAAACTGGGAGCCGGCTCCGACCGGGCGGTATCACGCCAGGAGAAGTGGAGGTTGCGCGATATGCTGATCATCCAGTTGTTTCTGAATACCGGAATGCGCTGTTCCGCTTTGTATCGTCTGGATGTTGACAGTCTTGATTTTGAAAACAATACAATTAAAACCATTGATAAAGGAAGGGAAGTCCACGAGTTTTATATGCCGGATCATATCGCTGAATTGGCAAAGTCATGGATTATCGACAGGGAAAAGAAACTGGAGGGGCGTCGGGAATCGGCACTCTTCATTTCGAATGCCCGGACCCGCATGGATAATTCTTCGATTGCGCGGGTAGTTAAGAAATATGCCGAAGATATTGGCGGAAAAAACATTACACCACACAAACTCCGTGCCACTTATGGGACGTTGTTATATGAAAAGACAAAAGACATCTATTTTGTCCAGAAATGTATGAACCACAAAAGCCCAAAAGTGACCGAGTTATATATCAGAGGACAAGATCAGTCCAATAGAAAGAGGGGTGCAGAAATTATGTCGAAGCTTACGAAAACAAAATAATTATATTTTAAGTAGACAAGAGGTGATACGAATGTTATAATCAGTGTAATGTGAGGAGGTTGTAAAATGCTCAGATCAGTAAAAGAATTACAGAAACACTTGAAGAATCAGTGTTATAGAATAACTGCAGATAATGATAAAAGTATGGAAATCGCAAAACTAAATTGGGAGCGTCACAACATCCCGACCGGAGCAACAATGGATATGATCGCGTCCAGGGTTGATTTAGAGACGATGACAGAATTCATGTTGTTCTGTCTGGCCGAAGCGATTGACATAGTGTTTGAATCCCATAAACTTAGGTTGTATTTTACAGAAAAAGAAATATCTATGTACTCGGAGGCGCGCATAGACGATGTGGAGAAGGTTAAATTCCCCATTATCATCCCGTGTCTGCAGGTAACGCCGGATCAGTGGATCGGAGCGTCTGACGTGCAGTTTATTATGAAGCTGCGGGATTCCCAGATGATTCACTACAATCCGGACGCCCAGCGTGTTATGAAGCGTGTATCCAGAGGTGACAAGGAATCCTTCGTTATCTCCATCAATAAAAATGCGACGAAACAGATTAAGGAGAGTTTTGAGAGTGAGTCATTCATTCCAAATACCATTACATTAAACATTCCTTATGATTCAGATGCAGATTTTTATTATGATAAGGATGGAAAGCAGCTTGTTATCAAGTCTCTGGATCATTTTGATATGTCGGATGGATACCATCGGTATTATTCGATGTGCATGACTATGGCAGAGAATCCGGACTTCAACTATCCAATGGAAATCCGTATTATCAATTTCTCAGACACGAAAGTCAAGCAGTTTATCTACCAGGAAGACCAGAAGACCAAGATGACCAAGGTAAATTCGGACTCCATGAATATGTATAGTCCGGCCAACATCGTGGCGGAGGGTCTGAACCAGGATATCGACTTCGTAATGAAGGGAGCTATAGCCAGGAGCGGCGGCCAGATTCCGCTTGGAGAATTTGCGAGAGTAATTGAATATTTCTATTTCCGGAATGCCAGCCCAAAAGAAAACCAGAGAGTGAAAATCGTTGAGACCAAAAAGGAGATAAAAAGACTGTTTAACCTTCTGGCAGAACACAATATTTCCTATTTGGAGAAGACCTACGAATTCCACGAACTGCTTGTAATTGTATATATATTTAAGGAATACGATATGTCTGATGCGGAAAAACTCCAGAAGATCGACAGATGTATTTTTGGTGGAATCACCAAGGAAGATCTGAAATTCTTCGGGACAAAGCGTGTGACTCGTACACAACTGAAACTGATCGATAAGATTGCGGAGGTGTAATATGTACAATCAAGATATAAAAGAAAGGTATATAAGGGAGAAAAGTATTACTACAGTTATGCCGGAAGGATATCTGGGGCGCATGTTCCAGAAAACAATGCCATTTGAAGAGGCGCTTGGCAAAGATGTCTGTAATTTTTCAAACTCTGAGATAATCAACCTTTATAAAACCTGGAACCTGGGATCCTTGACCTCGCTTTATGTATACAATAACACACTGCAGGTATACACCCAGTGGTGTCAAAAGGAGTGCCTTGTAGTAGATGGTCTGAATCATTTCCAGGAATTCAATAGGGAAATTCTTAGTAATTTCGTGAATAAGTCCCTGGCTGAAAGAAGGGTTGTATCAAGGGAACAGATTCTTTCCTGGATAGAAGAGCTGCCTAATGCTTCGGACGGATTTATTCTCCTGGCAATCTTTGAAGGTATAGGTGGAACCGGCTATGAAGAGATGATTGATCTGAGAATTGACGATTTTAGCGGCAACACCGTAAAGCTTTGTACAGGGAGAACACTTGAGGTTTCTAACGAACTCGTTACTCTCGCAGAGGATTCTGCCGCCGAAGAAGAGTATTTCTCACTAAATTCCGAAAAACAATGGTCTACTCGGGTGAAGCATGATCCAACTTTAATCATCAAAAACATCAGAAACACTGCGAAAAGAGATGGTTTTGCATGGAGAATCCGGGCGCGCATAATGAAAATCTTCAGCTTTCTGGATCAAGAGTGGATGAATGCCAGGTATGTAAAGTTGTCTGGAGAAGTTGACTTCATCAATAGAAGGGCAAGGGAACTTGGGATTTCAAACAAGCAGTTTGTTTATGAACACTACAACGAACTGAGGGCCAAGTACCGAGTTACCAGTAACATGGCTTTGTACTGGAGTCAGAACAGAGATTACCTCGAATAATATTCGGGGTATTATTTAAAGCAACATAATTAAATAATTAAGAAAGAATAGAAATAAATGCCAGAAATTACCACTTGAAAACCGAACATACGTTTGCTATAATAGTGTCAAGGAAATTATTGGCATGGGATTGAAAAGGAGAGTATTATCATGAACAAGAAAGTAGTTGATTTTGAAGGATTTGTAGATGCCATGAAAGCAATCAGCGATGCTAATAATAAAATCACCGTATCGATTACCGGGCATCGCATCCAGTTCAATGGGACAATTAATATGACGGAGTTCGTAGAGGAGGAAAGAAGGATTTCGATTAACTCAGATGATATGGAAATCGTGATTGATAAGGATGAGGAGTGGAATGTGGAATATGATGAGGTGTACAATGGTTATCATCTTGTCAGCGGAGAAACAGCTTACATTTTCTGTCTCTAAGGGAAAGGACGCGCCTATTGGGAGAAGCCCTGGTAGGCGCTTTTCTTAAGGAAATATAGGGGATTCCCAATTTAAGCAACTTAATTAAATTATTTCGGAAAAACGCTTGACTTATCGGAGGGCCTGTGCTATAGTATAGTCACAGGGTTGGAAACAACAAAATTAAATGGGGCCATCGCCAAGCGGTAAGGCACAGGACTTTGACTCCTGGAGACGAGGGTTCGAATCCCGCTGGCCCTGTTGTAACCAATATTTAAGGTTGTGAGTCATTAATGGCTTGCAACCTTGCCTCCCCCGAATTAAGCAACTTAATTAAATATTAAACATTAAAAAGGAGAAATGAGTTATGACAAGAGAAACAATGAATGTCCACAAAGCGCTCGCTGAATTAAAGATTCTGGATTCCAGGATCATGTCTGCAATTAACTGCGGAGTATATTGTGCTCAGAATAAGAACTACAACAATGTGATCGCCGGCATTCCGGTTAAGCAGTACGAGGATGAAGTAATTCGTGCAAGCTACAATAAAGTGGACGATCTGATGAGCCGGTATAATGCAATTAAGAAGGCTGTTACGCTTTCCAATGCAGCTACTACCGTTGAGATCCAGGGCAAGATATATACGATTGCCGAGGCAATCTGGATGAAGAATCATGGAGTAGAGTATCAGAAGGTATATTTATCTACCCTTCGTGGCCAGTATAATAAGGCCCAGGCATCCATTACAAAAAATAACGATGCACTGGATAAGAATGCGGAGGCATATGTGACTTCCATGTTCGGTAGTAAAGAATCTAAAACTGCAAATGCAGAGGTAGAGAATGCGAAGAAGACATATATTCAGAACAACACGATGGTTCTGGTAGATCCGGGTAAGATTATTGAGAGAATGGAAGCGCTTGAGGCAGAAATCGCGGCGTTTGAGGCTGATGTAGATTCCGCAATCTCCGTAAGCAATGCCACGACCACAATCACTGTGGAATACTAAGTAACGAGCTATATCCACTGTATGCCGAAAACCTTAAACTATGATCCATTTGTGTTTTTCAAAGCTACACAAATGTAAAACAATAAAGAGGCTTTGGATCTAATAAAGTGCGGTTATCCGATAAATAACAATGCAAATATTTACAAGAAAGTCTTCTTGTATTTCGTAATAGGTACGAAATAAGAAAATTGGACTGTAAAGAGCAAAGTTTAAATAGGAATTTTCAAATCATACATACCAAAGCTTATTATTTAGTATAAAGTTTAAAGGCAAAAGGCAAAACAGAAAAGACAGACAAAATCCTACATCTATGGTTCGGTTTGATTGTATATGACCAGAGGTGGCCCAGTAGGCTGGCATATGGTGGATTTGCTATAAAGCTGCATTGGCGTAATGGTATCGCAGTGGTTTGCTAAACCATCCAGCAGTAATGCTGTACAGGTTCGACTCCTGTATGCAGCGTGTACCCATACCGATTCCCTTTTGTAGCAAGGGAATTGGAAAAACTTGAAACGTGGCTACAACAGCGTATAAGACGAGATAAGTATTGGGTTATAAGCTCGTAAGTTATACTACCGTGTGCAGTGATCAACGCTCAAAGTAATATGGCAAAATTTCCGTGGAGGGAGAAAGTACGGTACAACCTGCGTACACTATCGGCGGCTCGGCTCCGCCACACGGACTCCTCCAGTTACATTTGTATACCCCTCTTTTCACATTACAATTTGCCTTGTATCTCAATGGTAGAGAATCGCTTGTGAAGATGAAGGTTCAAATCCTTCCAAGGCAAATAGCGGATAGATTCCGCGAATATTCCTTCCTCCTATGAATCTTGCCCAGCTACTGCTTGAGGGCGTTATAAGAAAGAGCGGCGTAGACGATATGGGCACTTACGATAGGACCGGAAAAGCCCATTAACGTGTGATGCATGGCACGAAAAATATGATGCAAACGGCAATAAGCCGTTACGGGATATGGCGTAGTTCGGTAGCGCGCTTGATTTGGGATCAAGAGGCCGTCGGTTCAAATCCGACTATTCCGATCTGGATCGTTGGCGCAATGGTTAGCGCATCCGGCTCATAACCGGGCGGTTCACAGTTCGAGCCTGTGACGATCCATTCTGGGTGCTTTAGAGTGCTGATGGTGGTAAAAGCCGCCATTCTGAAAGATATTCTAACATATGCTCTGGAATATTAAGTAGGTATTAACAGAGAAAAAGGTTCGATTCCTTGGCCCGGATTTTCCCATATAGCAAGGAAACTTGTATCTGCTGATGAGCCTTGCAAAAAAACTTTTCCAGAGAGATAAGACCACAGACCGTGAGCAGCAGTAGTCGGTAATTCTGGAATGTTCCCGGAAGTAATTTAGAGTGCCACACCTATATGGTAAATAAGTTGGACAAGTGGTTTTATAAGGGAGAAATATCCAATAATCGCCTAACAGGGAAGGCATGGTGTGTACAGCCATATTAAGGTTCGAGTCCTTATTATTGGGTTGTAATTATATCACTCATAGTTACAATGTGGACAGCAGCAAACTTAAATGTAGAGCGGCGGTCTGGTAAACCGTGTGTTATAGGGAAGAGTGATTTCCTTATAACATCCACATGCCGGAATAGCTCAATGGTAGAGCAACAGCACATGTAATGCTGATGTTGTCGGTTCGAGTTCAGCTTCTGGCTTTGATATATGGGAGAGTATTTGCTGACGAGCAACCCGTATATCATCTCGACAACAGTGCGATGGAAAACGCTTAAATGTGGCCCACCGAAGTCCCAAATGGGTCAAGCGTGAAAACTTATCTGATGCAGTGTATTCGCTTTGGGATATGCGTATGCAGGGGTGCATCGGATGTGGCGAAAGTTCTTAGTAGAGTTACAAAGCCGCAATTAACTCTGTGTGATCGAGCAGAGGGTCCTAACCAGGAAATGGAAAGGTATGAATGAAAGACATGAATGGAAGGATTAAAAGATCGGAAAATTTGTACCAATATTAACCGCCTGGGCCATGGACAACCAGGACGGAGAAGGAGAGAGGAGATCACCTCCTTGCTGTAAAGGAAACAGTATGAAAGATTAGCCGGAGGAATAGCTACCCACCGAATCGCGGAATACTCATTGTGCAAGCGTCCGCTGGAAATCTCTTGAAGGTACAACGAAACTTGGCTGCCCGTGAAATTCGTTGCAATCGTCAATGTAACAAATTGGAAACACCATGTGGCAGCTACGGAAAATCCATAAAACAAAGTCTGGTTTGCCTTGTAGCTCAGTTGGTAGAGCAGCGTACACATGAACTGGCGTGCTGTCGGTGGTTCAAATCCACTCAAGGCAATTAAGTGAAAATCAAAGTATATTCTTTGCGGAGATTATAACCGTGATACTCGGAGATTATGCGAGTAGTTCTGATAACGAAGAGATAATTCGTATGCCGGCCAATGCGAAGGTTCTTGATAGGGTTCATCACCCTTGCTCGCCTTTTAAATTAATCAATGTAATTAAATTATATGAAATAAGGAGAGAATATGGAGAGAATTTGGAAGAAAATACTTTTGATTCTCGTTTTGCTGGCCACCTGGGAGATAGCTGCAAGAAATTCAAGTACGCTGTTTATTCCGGATCCGGTGGTTGTAGCGCAGGACCTGGCCGAGACAATCAAAAATGGAAGTCTGGTTAAGGCAATTCAATATTCGTTCTTGCGGATTTCAATTGCAACGGTTCTTTCGGCGGCAGTTTCAATTCCCATTGGGCTTCTTTCATATAACTGTAGATTTATTAAGGATATGATTGAGCCGATTATCAAGGTGATGCGATATATCCCGGTTACAGCGTTTTATCCGCTTCTTATTATGTGGTTTGGCATCGACGAGGTTATGAAAATCTCGTTTTTATTTATCGCTACATTCGTGTATATGATGCCTTCCGTAATCTTGTGCTTGAATGAAGTTAATATCGACTTGATCGAGACTGGGATGACAATAGGGATGAGTAAGCTGCAAACGATTTTTCTTATTCAGATACCGGCAATTTTACCGAGTCTCCTAAACAGCTTTGTGATGATGTATGGAATTGGATGGACGTACATTGCGGTGGCAGAAACAATTAATGCCAAATACGGCCTTGGATTTATCATCCAGCAGTCATCCTCACGCGGCAGAACTGATATGGTTTTCATGGCAATCATCGTGATCATGGTTGTAAGCGTGATTTTCGATGCAGTTTCCGGTTTGCTGATAAGGAAAATATTCAAATGGAGGTATCTTGATGATTGCAATTAGGAATTTATCGACAGGATACAACAAATGGAACCCGCCGCTTTTAAGGGGTTTTACTTTTACCTTTGAGAATCGGATTTATGGGATTCTGGGCGAGTCTGGATGTGGGAAAACTACATTACTAAGGACGATTGCGGGATTGACTAAGCCGCTGGCTGGCAGTATCGAGATTAACGGAAAACTAGCATCCCAGGCAAATAGAAGTGAAGTCTATATGATACATCAGAACTACACATGTTTCGATTGGATGAATTGCCTGGATAACATTCTGATTGCAAAGAAAATCAAGGGATATGTCACCGAAAAAGATCGGAGAGATGCAAGGGAGATGTTGAACGCAGTCAGACTTGACGGCCAGGAAGAAAAATACCCGCGCCAGTTATCTGGCGGAATGCGGCAACGGTTAGCTCTGGCCAGGACGCTTTTCGTAAAACCGGAAATTATTCTTATGGATGAACCGCTGTCGGCGCTCGACTTTAAGACACGGGCAGAGATGCAGCAACTCATAATGAATCTGCATAAGGAAACACAGAATACAATTTTGATGGTAACACACAGCCAGGCCGAAGCCGAAAAAATGTGTGATGAAATAATTAAATTATGAGGAGGAGAAGGAAAATGAAATTCTTGAACTTTCTGGTCGAAGAGCGGCCGGATCCAGAGGTTGGGAACGATTCATCGTTGGCGTCTGCAGATTACTATCTGCCCGATGAGGTAGCGGCCAATATCGATGAGGTGAATGTAGACACGTTGATTGAAGATGTCTACATACAGAATGGCCTTGAGGACAAATCCAGGTCTATCTTCAAAGTGGAGGAACTGATCAACTCGTTACCGAAGGAAATGATGACGGATATCAAGAAGGTATCTGTACTTTCCATTCTCGGGAACTTCGGGCTTACTGTTACAGAAGTCGTTGAGGATGGAGAAAAGAGGGTAAAAATACTTACAAGTGTAAACACCCAGATTAAAGCAGACTGCGAACAGACAATCGCGGAAAAAGAGGCGCTGATTGAGGAACATAAGAGGGCGATTGCAGAATTAGAAGCAGAAATCGCATCTTTACAGAACCAAGCTCGGACATCCGACGAATCGCTGGAAAAGGAAGTCGCCAGAATTAATAAGCTGGTCAAGTTTATCGGAGGTGAGGAGTAATGCCATTAAGCCAAATTCTTTTACTTATTGTAGTTTTTCTTGCGATTCTGGTTCTTTGTCTTTTTCCGGAAGCAAGGGCACTGCTGAAGGGATCTGTGCGGTTCATGATTAAGGATATGGCCACCACACCAGAAGGTGCAGAAGCTATCTATGCCGAGAAAATCGAACAGGCCCAGGAGTCCTTTAATGTAGCAGATAATGCGTATAAAACTGCCGCCGGGAAGCTGTCTACTGCGAAAAGAGATTTAGAAGGTTTTCGTGCCAAACTTAAGAAAACGGAAAGCGAATGTGAATCTCTTGTTAAGAACGGCAGAATGGATCTGGCCCAGTTAAAAGCAGAAGAGCGAGAGGAAGTCCTTTCAGACATTCGGCGTTATGAGGAACTGGTTAAGGCGTATGATGAGGCTGCCAGAACTGCAAAATCTGCCTATGAAATGTGTGAGAGAAATCTTCGTAAACTTAAACGGGAGAGTAAGGAAACCGTTGAGAATATGAGGGTTAAGAAGCAGCTTAAAGAAGTATATGACGACATGAGCGAGCTTAAAAATGTCACAGCTACGGACAAGCTGTTGGATTCCGTAAGGGATAAGAATAAGGATCTGAACGCCATGGTTGAAGGTTCTAAGGTGGTGCATGAGGAAAAACTTTCCACCAGGATCCAAAAGGCGGATGATGAGGCAAAGAAGCTCCAGAGCAACGATTACCTGGATTCTTTAAAGAAAAAATATCAGAAATAGGAGAAGGAAAGTATGAAAGCAAGAAGATTCAGACTGACAAAAGCCGCGAAGGTTATTCTGGTTGTGCTGATTATGGCAGCAATCGGCGGCGGACTCTTTTGGGGAGTCAAGAGTGGAGTGATCAAAACGAAAAGCGATGACGGGAAAGCAACAGCTCAGACGAAACCTACGGAAAATGCCGGTTCCGAACAGAAACCCGGAAAACCGTCAGAGAAAAATCCGGTGACTACTGCTGACAAGGAAACCGAAGATAGCGATGAAGTAATCGACCTTTCTCTTGATGAGTGGATTGGTTGGAAATCAATTATCGATGCCAATGGTGGCCTTACAACGCAGCCGGGATCCATTTACGACAAACTCGGAATTAAAGTGAATATCAACGTGATCAATGATGCAACGCAGTCGAGCAATGCTCTGATCAGCAGAAAGCTTGATGCAGCCGGCTATACGATCAATCGTACTGCATTCTTGTCGAAGAAATTCAAGGATGGCGGGCTTAATGTGGTAATGCCGTTCATTACAAACTTCTCGAATGGCGGCGATGGTATCATTGCAAAATCCACCATTACATCTGTAAACGATCTGGCAGATGCAAAAATCGGCGTCCCTCAGTTCTCAGAGGCTCACTCTCTGGTAGTTTGGTTCGTGAACCAGTCCGATATGCCGGAGGAAACTAAGAAGGCAATTATCGATAATCTGATTTTATTTGAGACGCCCGATGAAACCGCAAAGGCATTTTTTGCCGGAAAGATTGATGTAGCTGCCACCTGGGAACCGTATTTAACACAGGCACAGAATATGTCAGATGCTCATGTGCTGTTCAGTACAGCGACTTCTTCTAGTCTGATTATGGATGGTATTTTATTCAACTCAGATTTTGCAGAACAGAATCCGGACATCGTAACTGCATTTATCGACGGTGCTTTACAGGCATCTGATCTGTATAAGACGGAAATGAATACGATTAAAAGTGTTATGCCTATGTTCTCTGCAGCTTCTGACGAGGATGTAATCGGTAGCTGTGAATCTGCAAAGCTGACAACCTACGCAGATAACCTGGCGCTGTTCGATGGGACAGCAAGGACAATCTTCTCAGATATGTGCGGCGTGTGGAAGTCCATTGGCGAAGAGGTTGATGAAAGTATTCTGGAGAATTTATATGATTCAAAATACATTGACGCCCTTTCCGGAAAATACGATGCTACTGTGGTAACCACTTCCGACAATCCCCCGGTCGTAACGGAAGATAACAAAGATAGAATCCTGGAAACAGAAGCCCTGCTTCAGAAATCGGCATCTGTAAACTTTATCATCAACACCGCGAAATTCACGGATCCCGCAGAAGCAACTCAGAAGCTGGACGACTTCATTTCCATTGCGAAGGTTCTGGATGGTACGATTATCGAAATCGCCGGCAATACAGATCCGAACCCGTACAGCGATCCGGAGGATGTAACCAATAAGCTCTTATCTCAGCAGAGAGCCGAGACCGTAAAACAGTATTTCGTTCTGAACGGAATTTCTGCAGACAGAATTATCACTGTAGGAAATGGATCAAGTAATCCCGTAGTCGATAATGATACGGAAGAGCATAAGGCTATGAACCGTAGAACGGACGTTTCCTTTAAGTGTATCGAGTAGGTGAAAGTATGATTGTATTAAATATTGGCGTGTTTGCGGTTTGTATACTGCTGACATTTTCTGCCGGATACCTTTGGGGTAAACATAAGAACAGATGTGATTTTTGACACCTTACATGAAGTTTGGAAATAAATATATAAGAATAACAGGAGAAAATGTATGATTAACGAAGTTTTAGAGTTGGCTGTTCCAGTAGTAATTGTGGCAAGCGGTATTGGTGTTCTGGCAACTGGGTATGTAAAGGCGTCGCCGGATAGAGCCTTCATTATTTCAGGGTTACGAAAAAATCCGAAGTTTTTGATCGGGAAAGCTGGAATTAAATTTCCATTCCTTGAGCGTAAGGACGAATTAAATCTGCAGTTAATCCCCATCGATGTAAAGACATCCAATGCGGTCCCAACAGCAGACTACATTAACGTAAATGTGGACTCTGCGGTAAATATCAAAATCAGCGACGATCCGGAAATGCTTGCTTTGGCGGCACAGAACTTTCTGAATAAGCCGACAGAATATATTGCCAATGTAGCAAGAGAAGTCCTAGAAGGAAATATGAGAGAAATTGTAGGGCAGATGAAGCTCGAAGAGATGGTGTCAGACCGACAGAAGTTTGCGGAACTTGTAAAAGCAAACGCCTTACCAGATCTGGCTGGTATGGGATTAGAGATCAAAACCTTCAATGTGCAGAATTTCTTCGATGACAATGGTGTCATTGAGAATCTGGGCGTGGATAATGTAGTACAGATTTCGAAGAATGCGGCAGTTTCTAAGGCGAACGCTGAAAAGGAGATTGCTGTTGCTAAGGCGGTTGCTGCAAAGGAAGCGAACGATGCGAAAGTGGCTTCTGAGTTAGAAATTGCAAAATCAATCGCAAAGGCCGAAAAGGAAAAAGAGATTATTAATGCAGAAACAGAACGTGAATCCCGTGAAGCACAGATTAATGCGGAAACTATGATTGCACAGAAGCAGAACGAACTTGCAATCAGAAAGGCGGAGTTACAAAAGGAATCCGATACTAAACAGGCCGTTGCAGACTCTGCTTATCAGATCCAGTCTCAGACAGAAAGGAAGGCCGTGGAAATTGCCAGCGCGGAAGCAGATTTGGCAAAACAGGAAAAGGCAATTCTCTTAAAAGAAAAAGAGGTTGCGCTTACAGAACGCACTCTTGAGGCTACAGTAAAAAAAGAAGCAGAGGCTAGAAGATACGCTTTACAGCAGGAAGCAGATGCAAAATTATATGAAGCCCAGAGAGATTCGGAAGCCCAGTTGTTTGAGCGTCAGAAAAATGCGGAAGCAGATAAGTTCGAGCGCGAAAAAGAAGCAGAAGCTCTAAAAGCAACGGCAGAGGCAGAGAAATATGCAAAGCTCCAGGAGGCCGAAGGAATTCGCTGTAAAGGGCTTGCAGAGGCCGAATCGATTAGGGCCAAGGCTTTAGCAGAAGCAGAAGGCATCAAGCAGAAAGCAGAAGCTATGAAGCAGATGGGCGAAGCAGCGGTGCTGGAAATGTACTTCAAGGCAATGCCGGAAGTTGCAAAGAATATTGCAGAACCTTTATCTAAGGTTGACAAGATCACAATGTACGGCGATGGAAATTCCAGTAAACTCATGAAGGATATTGTCAACACAATGAACCAGGTGGCAGATGGTATGAAGGAGGCAACCGGTATTGACCTTGCTACGGTGCTCGCAAGTTTTACGGGTGCAAAGATGGCAAACAAAGATAAATAGTATGCAACTTTGTGTGGTGTAACAGCCACACAGAGTGTTTCGAGGAGGAAGAAATGAGCTGCTTAACGCATATTAATGAAGCTATTGAGACATTACTATGTAATAAATTATGTGAGAAATATCTCAAGTGGTCTATAAGACGAAAGGTAGAGAAGTGTTTAAGATTGCATACTGGCGGTGAACTGTATTTCACAGAGCTGGACGGTATGATTAAGAAGGATAAGCTTTTTCTTTTTCTCTCATTAAACAAAACAATTAAATATACTAAATATAATCAGATAGTTATTTCCGGTGAATTTGGCAAATGTGTTAAAGCTGGACAGGACGCCGGCTTTGTTCGAAAAGACATAAAGCTGTTGCTTCTGAATGGCGGTCTCCGCAAAAAAGAGGAACCAATTCTCCTGGAGGGCATTCCGATGAAGGGAAAGGCGCTGTTTGTAGACGACTCATTTTTCAGCGGAACAACCTATTACGCAGCGAAGGCTTTTATGAAGCAGTTTGGCTGTGATGTAGACGAAGCGTTTGTATTCTACGATGGATCTAAAAAGCGATTCTCATGGCTCCATAGCCTGTATCGATATTATTAAAATCACCCCATCGTATCAATAGAAAATCATATTATGAGAGGAGGACGCTGTGGGATAAATACAGCATAATGTTGACAGCATCAGAAAACAACCAAGGGATCAGAGAAAGAGCTGTACCAATCGAATATCGATGCCAATGTAAATGCGGACATTGCTTTGATTGCCGGGAAGCTCCGGTACGGGAATTCGGCGGCTCTCACAACGGGATGAAATATCGAAGTTGCCCGAAATGTGGCAGTATAGGTTTTCATTATTTAATCAATGAAATTAATCAACTAAATTAAATAAGGAGAATATAACGATGGATTTACAAATTAAGAAAGCGAAAAGAGAGAAGATTTTCGTCAAGGTGGCGCTGATGGCTCCAAGTGGTGGCGGTAAAACATATTCTGCACTGAGACTGGCCACAGGAATGATACGAGAAATTGAAAGGGAAACGGGTAAAAAGACCAGAATTCTAATGGGTAATACAGAGTCTAAACGTGGTCTGTACTACGCGGATGAGTTCGATTACGACATTGTAGATGTCGAGGCTCCGCATAATCCGGAGAAGTATGTTGAGCTGATCAATCTTGCTGTCAAAGAAGGATATGGTGTTCTGATTATTGACAGTTCTTCGCATGAGTGGATAGGGAAAGGTGGTTGCCTGGAGCTTAAACAAATAGCAGGAGATACATGGCAATCTTGGGCAAAAATTTCTCCAAGGCACGATAAATTTATCAATGCGATTGCAGATAGTCCAATTCATATTATCTGCACCATGAGAGGAAAAGATGAATATGACGTAGAGAAAGATGAACGTGGGAAGACGACGGTAACAAAGCTTGGCATCGGAGCAAAACAAAGAGATGGTTTTGAATATGAGTTCACATGTAGCTTTCTTCTTGACCAGAAAACTAATACGGCAACTTCTCAGAAGGATAATACCCATATCTTTGAAGGAGAAACAGCAACATTATTAACTGAAAACCATGGCGAAAGAATTATTCAATGGGCGAACTCTGGTGAAGGATATACACCGCCGGCTCGGACTAACGAAACAGCAAACGAATCAACAGAATTAAATATCAATGATATACATACAGAAATCATTACTCTTTGCACGCAGCTTGGCGGGACCAAGAATGAAACTTTGATGTCCGTGCTTAAGGAGTATACAAAGAACGGTAACCCGAGGGCAATCAAGGACGTAAACAAGGCAAGCGAGTGTCTTGACCGTGTAAAAAAACTTAAATAAGTGAGGTAAAGAAATGAACAAAGTAATTTTAATGGGGCGTTTAGCAAAAGATCCGGAGGTTCGTTATACACAGGGTGAGAATCCTACGGCAATCGCAAGATATTCTTTGGCGGTTGACCGGAGAGGCAGAAGAAGCCAGGACGGTGATCAGACGGCAGATTTTATTAACATCGTTGCATTTGGCAAAGCCGCAGAATTTACTGAAAAGTATTTCCGCCAGGGTATGCGCGTGCTGGTGTCCGGCAGGATCCAGACCGGCAGCTATGTAAATAAGGATGGCCAGAAGGTCTATACGACCGATGTGATCGTAGAGGAACAGGAGTTTGCCGACAGCAAAGATTCTTCCGGAAACGGTACTTCTTCCAGCAAGGGTAAGAAATCTAACGATGGATTCATGGATGTACCCAGCGGCGCTGATGACGAAGGGCTGCCGTTCAACTAAAAAATAAGGAGGGTGTAGAGGAGGGTTTTCAACTCTCCTCACGTTATATGGAGAAAGAAAATACGATTAAGCTTGTTACCTGCAGATACAGGAACTGTTTGCATGACGACAAAAAGCTTTACATCTCTGACGCTGTGAAGGAAGGGAATATGTATTATCACCCAGATTGTCTGCAGACCAAAAAGGAAATCAAACAGATTATCGATCTTTTCGTGGAAAAAGTAAATCCGAATCCTGTGTATTCTCAGTTACAGGCTGTCATAAAAAACATCGTTTTCACTAAAAAAGTCCCCAGCGAATTTCTGCTGTTTGGACTTCGATATTACGTTAAAAACAAGTTGAATCTGAACTACCCGCAGGGCCTTTATTATGTGATTCAGAACAAGGACGTAAAGGCTGCATATGCAAAGATGAAAGCAGAACCAGTAAAGAAAGCTGCAATCGACCTTTCTGAACCGAGTACAGAGGTTTCGTTTACCCATAGACCAGCAAAAGCTAAATGTATTGCGGATATTTTAAACGGATAGGGAGAGATAAAAAATGGCACAAAGACTCATATCGGATTTGTCTGATAACCAGGCAGAAGCCGGCGTGATTGCCACTCTGGTGTATCATCCAGAGTTCATCCTTCACACAGACTACCTTAAGCCTTCCTATTTTTACAGGGTCGAAAATGGATGCATTTACTGGGCAATAAACGAACTGTACAAGAGCGGCGTTGAAACCATTGATGCGCTGAATATTACTAATATGCTCAATTCTGACCAGGCAGTTAAGCGAAAAATGAGCGAGTGTAATCTTACGGATATGCATGAGTTTATTGAGATGAGCCGCTATGCCTGCCGTCATTCCCTGGAAGAATACAAACTGCTTGTGGGAAATGTTGTGACCATGGCATTTAAGCGTGATCTCCTTAAGGTAAGCACGGAAGTCCAGGATAGCTGCTTCAACAGCAACGCAGATCTTGCGAAGCTTAACACGCTTGTAAACGATAAGTATACAAGGCTGACCGAACAGTATCTGGTCTCCTCGGAAATTGAAACATTCGGCGCGAAAGTTGACAGCTTATGGCAGGAAATCTGCGACAGAAGGACGGACAATGGTTTATACGGCATCCCGTCAAAGTATTCAATCCTCAACGATTATTTTACTTATGAGCCGGGTGAACTCGTTCTTTTAAAGGCGAGAATGAAACAGGGGAAATCTGCGTTCTTCATGAATGAGGCAATCCACAAAATTAAAAATGGTGTTCCTACGCTTTTCTACGATACGGAAATGAAAGACAGGCTTTTCTTTGAGCGCATGCTGGCCCATCTGACTGGAATCGAAATCAGAAGGATTAAACGCGGCGATTACAGCTATGACGAAGATCAGAAACTGGCAAAGACGATGGAATGGATCAAAGCACAGCCATTCGTCCATATCTATGCTCCAAGAACGAGCGACGAGGAAATCTATGCTACACACAAAATTTTGAAATACAAGATTGGCCTGGAATTTTCCATTTATGACTACATCAAAAGTAACATCCAGTCATCCAGTGAGAACTCAAATGTCCTTGGGCAGAAATGTGATTTCCTCAAAAATGAGATTGCCGGATCGCTTGATATTGCGATGTTGGCCGGAGCACAGCTTAACAGAGCAAATGATGTGGCAGATTCTGATAAGATCGAGCGTTATGTTTCAACTACACTTTGGTGGAGAAATAAGGATAACGAAACGATTGAGAAAGATGGATTCAAATGCGGGAACTATGCTCTTACCGTAGACCTTAACCGAAACGGGGCTGCCATGGATGAAGAGGAGTACATAGACTTTAAGTTTGACGGTAGCATAATGCGAATCGAGGAAGCGGAGCAGCACAAGGTCCAGGATACTCCTTTCGACGAAGTTTAGGCGGTGAAATAGAGCAATGGCAGATAGATATGATAACGAGGCGTTATTAGAACTCTGCAATAAAATTGATCTCCTGGAATATGCCAGTAAAACCATGGATTTCCGGCCGCGAGGAAATGGAGATTTCGCATGCTCCTGTCCAAAACATATCGATCTGACGCCTTCTCTTATCATTACTCCGAGCAAAAATTTATACCACTGTCTCTCCTGTGGGGCCGCTGGCAACATTTTGAACTGGATGATGGATTATGAATCAATGTCGTTTTCAAATGCTGTAGAGAAGCTTGTGGAGCTTTGCGGCGTAGATATTTCCAGAATCCATCAATCGGAGACAATGGCCTTCTTCAAAAAGATGCAAAGGATGTCTAAACCTAAATATCAGCTTTCAGCAGAACGTAAATTCCTAAGTGAATCTGCAATAAATCGTTACCGCGATGAGGCTCCGCAGGAATGGATCGATGAAGGGATCGAGTCTTCTGTTATGAAGAAATACAATATCCGTATTGACGACGAAGGAAATCGGATTGTGTATCCGGTTTATGATAAGGAGTTTCGGCTGATTGGATTCAAAGGCAGGACCCGGTTCAAAAACTACAAGGAAATGGGGATCCAGAAGTATCAGAATTACCAGAAAATCGGTACTACAGATTTCTTCATAGGGATGAAGGAAAATCAAGCGTCGATTCTTCGGAATAACAAAGTCATCATTTTCGAGGGCATCAAATCCGGCATGAAAGTGGAAGCCTGGGGATATGACTTTTGGCTGGCCAGCGAGACGGGATATCTGAATGAGGGCCAGGTTGAGATCTTAATTCAGCTCGGCGTCAAGGAAGTGGTTATCGCCTATGACAACGATGTAGATTTCCAGAAGATTCTAAGCTGCACGAAAAAGTTACGTTGGTTTACGAATGTATATGCAGTGATGGATCGCCGGTACAAAAAGAATAAATTACTCGGCAGTAAAGAGGAGAAGAGATCTCCATGTGACCTTGGCAGAGAGGTTTGGGAGACTTTATATAGAGAAAAGGTGAAATTGTAAATTGGAAAACGAGGTTCGTTTAGAAAATGAGTTTCTGCTGGGGACTATGATTTGGTCGTTCAGCAGATTGAACAGTTATTATAACTGCCCATACGAATGGTACAACCATTATATGATGTGTAATAAGGGCGCAGAATCATCCTTTGGGCAGTACGGCAGCTTTTGCCACAAGATTCTCGAAAAATATGCGAAAGGCGAGTTAAGCATTTTTGAAGTTTCCGCATTTTATGAGGATCATTTTGCAGAGGAAGTGAAGGAGCCATTTCCTCCAAATAAGTACGCAGATATCGGCCAGGGTTACTACGATAAAGGACTGGACTATTTCGACAATATGGACCTGGATCTTGACAAGTACGAAATTCTCGGCGTCGAGAAAGAAATCCGATTCAAGGTTGGTGAATACGACATGATCGGGTTCATTGACCTTCTTCTGCGGGATAAGGCGGATGGGAGCATCACAATTCTGGATCATAAAAGCGCCTCCATCAAGATTTTAAAAAGCGGCAAAATAAGTAAAACCGATCTGCCTCACTTTGAGGAATTTAAACGGCAGCTTTACCTGTATTCAATTCCAATTATCCAGGAATATGGCCACGTTGACTATCTTAAATGGAATCTATTTAAGGATCAAAATGAGATTGTAATCCCGTGGGACAAAAAGGAATACGAGAATACAATCCAATGGGCCATCGACACGATCCATCTGGTCGAGAAAGAAACAGAATGGCGGCCGAATCCAGACTTTTATTATTGCCATTACCTCTGCGGTCAGAGATTCAACGGATGCGAATATAAACGATAATCATGGAAGAGGAGTATAGAGAATGAACGAGAAAAATTATACCCCATACCATATACATTCCTCGATTTCAAATGGCGTTACCAACATAGACAGTATCACGGATTTTAGACTATATGTGGAAGCAGCAAAAAACTGCGGCATGAAGGCGATGGCTTTTAGTGAACACGGATGTGTGTTCGAGTGGCTGCATAAGAAAGAAGCGATTGAGAAAGCCGGCATGAAGTATATCCATGCAGTAGAAGCCTATATTACAGAAGATCCGAAAAATAAGGTTCGTGATAACTATCATTGCATTTTGATTGCGAAGAATTACGATGGGTTTCTGGAATTGAATAAACTGGTTTCGAAGTCCTTCAATCGGGCAACTGTAAAAGTAATTGATGATGAGGTGCGGTTTTATTATATGCCGCGAATTACTTATACAGAATTAGAAAAGACAAGTGACAACATCATTATTACTACGGCCTGTCTTGGGGGGATCCTTGCTAAAGCTGGTTCAGAATTGAAAAATCGCTTTATCTGTTTTTTAAAAAAGAACAAACACCGCTGTTTTCTGGAAATTCAGCATCATAATGATCCGGCCGGCGAGCAGAAAGAATATAATCAGAAATTATATAAGATTTCCCAGGAAATTGGAGTGCCGTTGATTACGGGGACTGATACACATGCGCTTAATGATCTGCACATGAAAGGGCGCAACATCTTAAAGAAAGCCAAGGATAAAAATAAGAACAAAAACAAGGACAAGTATTTTGTTGACGAAGATTCATGGGATATGACGTTCAAGACCTATGAGGAGTTGGTAGCTGCATATGAAAAACAAGGATCACTTCCTATGGATGTAGTCCTGGAAGCCATCGAAAACACCAATCGAATGGCAGATATGGTGGAAGAGTTTGAAATTGATCGGTCATATAAGTACCCACATTTGTGGCCGGATCCGATGAAGACGTTCCGGGAAAAAATTGAGGCTGGCATCAAGCGGCGTGGTGTGGATAAATTCCCAAACTACCAGGAATATCAGGATCGTGTCGAATATGAGACGGAAGCATATGTTCATAATGGAGCCATAGACTTTATGCTGTTGATGGAAGACATTATTGACTGGTGCAATCACCATGATATTAAAGTCGGATATGGAAGAGGATCCGTGAACGGAAGCGTAATTGCGTGGCTTCTGGGTATCACTGAGATGGATAGTATCAAACATGGCCTCAATTTCGAAAGATTCATGAATATTGAGAGAATTTCCCTTAGTGATATCGATACCGATTTTCCGCCGTCCCGCATTGAAGAGGTCAAGCAGTACATTTTCTCGAAACCCGGCTTATACTGCTGTGATATCGTTACATTCAATACGGTTGCAGATAAAGGAGCTATTCGAGATGTTGGTCGCGCTTTGGGGATTCCATTAAAAACTGTAGGTACAATCTGCGATGCAGTTGACAACGAAGAGGAATATGCGAAAGTCCGCCAGTCTTATAAAGAGCTTTTCGAGTATGTGGACCTTATCAAGGGAACGATTGTTTCTGTTGGATCTCATCCTTGCGGCACGGTAGTAAGCCCGTTCAGCGTTACAGACCGTTTTGGGACCTTTACATCGTCAACATCAAACTATCCTATTAGCCAGATCAACATGAAGGAAATTGACAGCTTAAACTTTGTAAAGCTCGACCTTCTGAAATTGGATACGGTAGAACTGATCAATGATACCTGTAAACTGGCAGGAATTGAACGCTTGACGCCAGATAACGTAGATATCAATGATGTGAAAGTATGGGATGCGATCCGGGATGATACGACTCAGATTTTCCAGTGGGAAGGTTCGACCGGAGATTCATATATAAAGAAGCTGCTCTCAGATAGGAATATAGAACGGTTCAAGGAAGTTAATGAGAAGGTAGACAGAATGACGTTACTCAGTATCGGAAACAGCGCGATCCGGCCGGCAGGAGCCTCTTACCGGGACGACCTGGCAAATGGCGTTGTCCGAAAAACCGGTTCAAAACCGATTGATGATTTCCTGTCTCCTACATTTGGCTATCTGGTGTTCCAGTGTCAGATCATCGACTTCCTCCATCTATATTGTGGCTTTACCATGGGCGAAGCAGATATCGTGCGCCGTGGCTTTGCAAAGAAGACCGGAACGGATAAGTATATTCCTATCATAAAGGATGGCGGATATATGAACGACAGCAAATCCCATTACATTCCGGGATTTATCAAGACCATGAAGGAAAAGTATGGAATATCCGAGAAAAAGTCAGAAGAGGATATCGTCGCATTTATCAAGGTTATTGAGGATGCCAGCTCCTATCTGTTTTCGCTGAACCATTCGCAGCCATATTCCTATGAGGGCTACGTTTCTGGTTATCTGCGTACATACTATCCGGTTGAGTTTCTGACCGTGGCACTCAACATCAATAAGGATAAGGAAGAGAAAACGCGTGGACTTATCGCCTATGTAAAATCTCACGGAATAAAGCTTTTGCCGCCGAAATTCCGCCATTCGCAGTCCGGATACTTCTGCGATGTCAAGAATAAAGCAATCTACAAAGGAATTGGATCAATCAAGTTTATGAACGACCAGGTGGCAGATCAGCTATATGAACTGAGGGATAATCAATATGATTGTTTTGGCAGTCTCCTTGTGGATCTGAAGGAAAAGACGACGCTGAATGCCAGACAGTTGGATATCCTTATCAAGATCGACTTCTTTGAGGAATTTGGCGACATCAATATGATGCTGTATCTCTGCAAAGCTTTTGACTTACTGTACAAGAAAGTGGGAATAAAAAAGAATAAGCTGCAGGAAGCAGACATACCGGAGCTTTATATGAGAAGGAACTCCCAGAAAGAAACAGAGACTCGAGTTACGGAAATCGACTATATAGCTTATCTTGCATCGAAGGGAATTGATGATTATGAAGCTGAACTTGCAGATTGTATCAAGTTTAAGTATATACCGGACGAAGAGGCGGCCGAAATTTTGGAACGGATGCAAAGAGAAGCAGAATGTCTTCCGGACGACAGCGATGAACTATTAAATATTAAAAACAGAATGGACGATTTTATGAAAAGCTGCAATAAAATCAAGGTCTCTAATGGTTACAGCTTCACAAAGATATTCAAGAAGTATATGTTTACCAACGAAGAATTGAGGCAGTTTGCCACGAAAACGATTTATGGGGGATTCGAGGGAATCAACGTGATTGGTTTATTAAGGGATCTTCAAAATAACATGCTTATTCCACCGTGTAGTTTGAATCAGAAAATCCAGTATGAGATTTCACACCTTGGTTATATCGAGTATACAAATCCAGATTTATCCAAGCGCTACATCGTGATTACGGACCTTGACTCTCAGTATTCCTCGAAATTTAAGGCGTATTGTTTGAAGAATGGCAGCTTTTGCGAAATGAGAATCCACAAGAAAAAATCCCCGCGTGACAAAGAGGTTAAAACTACATATGCGGATGCACCATTTGAGAATGGAGACATCCTGTTTATGAGTAAATGTAGTCAGAAGCCGAAGCAGCGAAAAGGGGCAGACGGTCATTTCGAGGTTATCCCAGGCGAATATAACTGGTGGATCGATGATTACTACAAGGTAGAAAATCTGCAGATTGGAGGTGATTGCGGTGCTTGATCGTTTCAAGTATACCGAAAAGGAAGTGGATCGCCTTTTACAATCAATGGTTATTCTTGTAGATACCAGAGAACAGAAGAATGACCATATCCTGCAGTATCTTGATAAGGCCGGCGTTGAGCATAAGAAAAAGGCTTTAGCATACGGAGATTACTCCTTCTTTATTCCGGCAGACGAATCTCTGGATATCCCCAGGGATCTGTATTTTGATAAGGAGATTATCGTCGAGAGGAAAGGCTCACTTGAGGAATTATCGAATAACCTTACAAAGGAGCGGGACCGCCTGGAAAAGGAGTTCTGTCTTGCGCCAGAGCATAAGGTGCTTCTGATCGAGAATGCCACATATGAGGATATGGTAGCGGGAAAATATGATTCCAAGTATAATAACAAGTCTTTCTGGGCTTCCCTTCATTCCTTCTGGCACAAGTACAATATCCCGGCCTTCTTTCTGGCTGACCACACTTACAGCGGATTTTTCATCCGTGGATACTTTGAATATTATTTAAAGAACTGTATAAGATAAGGAGAAAATATGGAAAAAGAAATGAAGCGTAAAATCTTTGCTCTGCTTGCAGATAACTTTGAGACAGATCGTATCCGGGAGTATTTCCTGGATATGGTCGAAGAGATTCCGGATTACATATTCACGATGCCATCCTCAACATCCGGAAAATATCATAACAAGACACAGTGCGAGACATATGGTCAGATCTATCATGTGTTCATGTTTGCCTCTATTCTGGAGCACAGGCTTCGGTTAAAAGGGAACCGCGAGAAGTATGCGACGCCGGAAATTCGTGACTGTATGAGATGTGTGCCGGCTTTCCACGATGCAATCAAATGTGGGTGGAATGGTTCCAAGTACACAGTCCAGGACCATCCGATGCTTGCAGCTAAATGGGTGATGGAAACCAAACCGTCTCACGATATCCCGGTAGAACTCAAGCAAATGATTGCAGATATGTGTGAGGCTCACAGCGGCGAGTGGAACAAGAGCAGAAGCGGTGAGGTGCTGATGTCAGAACCAAGGAACGATATGGAGTTCTTTATCCATGAATGTGATATCCTAGCTTCTCGAAATGATATCGACTGGATCGTCCAGGATAAGCTGAAAGAAATTCTTCATGGGGTGGTTTCAGAAAAAGAAGAGCTGCCGGATCTGGAAACGTATGTGCTGCCATTCGGGAAACACGCCGGAGAGAAGCTAATTGATGTGGCCAATACCGACAAAAGTTATATTCAGTGGGCAAGACAGAATTTGACCAAAGAACCCTTAAAGTCTCTGCTTAAGCAGTTAGGGTAACCCGAGGATGTTTTGGAAATATCTGTTTGACTTATCCAGAGTGGTGTGCTATAATTAAGCTACATAATTAAATATATAGAAAGATGGTGGAAAAAATCAAAGAGAGAATAGAAGAACTGGTCCAGCTTTTGGTACGGGCCAGTGAAAGCTATTATAATACAGGTATGACAATTATGGAAGATGCTGAATTCGACCGGCTGATGGATGAACTTCGGGATCTGGAGAAGAAAACGGGCTATATATTAAAGAATAGCCCCACTCAGAATGTCGGTGCTACGGCGATTGACGGGTTAATTAAAATCCGTCATTCGTTTCCGATGTTATCGTTGGATAAATGTCATACTGTAACAGAGCTTAATCAGTTCATTGGAAATAGGCGCGGGCTGCTCATGATGAAGATGGATGGTTTAAGTATTCGGGCGACATATGAAGATGGGAAGCTGCAGAGACTTGAGACAAGAGGTGACGGAATCGAAGGAAATGATGTTACCCATCTCAAGAAATCTTTTTGCGATTTAAGCAATGTAATTAAATATAAAGGAAAATATGAGATTGACGGAGAGTGCATTATTACCTATGACGATTTCCAGAAGATCAATGAAAAACTGCCAGCAGAAATAGGGAAGTATGCAAATCCTAGAAATCTTGCAAGCGGAACACTGTCTGCTCATGATTATGAGTCTGTAAAGGATCGGCCGCTTCGTTTTGTCGCCTGGAGAGTGATTACAGGATTAGAAGGCGATTCCCTGGATGAATCCTTGACAGATGCGGAAGAGCTTGGATTTACTGTGGTCCCGCACTTCGTAGTGAACCCAGAAAATATAAACGATTTGCCGGAAATGCTTGATACCCTTAGAAGTCATGCAAAAGAGCTGGGATATCCGATTGATGGCTGTGTTCTGGCTGTAGACTCGATTTCTGAAGGATATGCGATGGGAAGGACAGACAAATTCTTCCGTCACAGCATTGCCTATAAATTCGAGGATAACCGTTATCCGACGAAAGTAACAGGAATTAACTGGACGATGGGGAAGAGCGGCCAGATCACTCCTACGCTTGTCTTTGAACCAGTTGAGATCGAAGGAACCATGGTGTCCAAAGCCAGTCTGCATAATGTAACTATCATGAAGCAACTTTCTCCTACAATGGGCTGTACGGCCTATATCTATAAGGCGAACCAGATTATTCCTCAATGTGATTCTTGCGATAATGACGGCAGAGGACCATTCCAGATACCGCGAGAATGTCCGGAATGTGGCGGCCCTGTGGAAATTGTTAAAGAAAATGATTCTGAGGTTCTGATGTGTAAAAATCCGGACTGTAATGGGAAGCTTTTAAAACGGCTGTCGCATTTCGTAGACAAACAGGGATTTGATATTACAGGATTATCCGAAGCAATCCTGCAGACATTAATTGCAGAGGGATTTGTCGCGGTTTTTTCTGACATATTTAAACTGGGGAGCTACTATTCGGATATGACTTCGATCCGGGGTATGGGTGTACGTTCTGTACAGAAACTTCTTAAAGCGATTGATGATTCAAGGACTATTGCTATGGATAAATTCCTGTGTGCATTGTCTATCCCCATGGTCGGAAAGAAAGTATCTACGCAGATTGCGGATGTGTATGGTTATGATTGGGATTCATTCGTTTCAGATCTCTCCGCAGGCAATACTGTTAAGCTGCATGAAATCGAAGGTGTTGGAGAGGTAGTGATTTCAAACATAATTGAGTGGTTCAAAGGATTCTATAATTCCGAGGAGATGTATAACCTTTTGACGGAAATTCATTTTTTAAAACCAAATAAAGCAACTAAATTAAATGATGATGATATTGAAGGAAAAACGGTTTGTATCACTGGCAAACTTTTTCTCTTCAAGAATCGTGAGGAGTTAAGCCAGAGACTTGCGGAAATCGGCTGGAAGGAAGCCAGCGGAGTGTCCAGCAAAATCGATTATCTTGTATCGAATGATAAGAATTCCGGCAGCTCAAAAAACAAGAAGGCTGCAACTCTGGGTATTCCGGTTATCAGTGAAAATGAACTGATTAAGCTGATCGGATTACCGGGGAAGGAGATTCAGTAATGAGATATGTTTCAGATATTATCGATGCCGTTTCAGAAACGCCGGATTTAAGCTATATCGACAAGATTGAGGCGCTGAAAGAATTGTCGGCAATAACAAAAGAAGCTGCCTTTTCCGAAGCTGCAGATTCAATCGTTGATAGGATGAATATTTGCCCGGTCTGCTATAAGCCGGTATTCATCCGAAGTCATCGGGAGGTCCTTGGAGAATACCATGGATCTCCGGCCGTAAAATATGAGTACAGGAAACATTGTCCGCACTGCGGATGGAAAGAAGAGGATTAAATATATGAGATTAGAAATTAAGCAAATGAACCTTTTGAATGTTCCCCAGGGTTATTATCTGGCCCATTGCATTTGTGCAGATTTTAATATGGGAGCCGGCGTCGCCAGGGTGATCGACGATGCTTTTAACATGGAGGAAAAGCTGACGAAATTCTATTCGGACGATTCAGATTATCTGGTTGGCAAGGCTCTTCTGGTTGACAATGTATTTAACTTAACAACTAAATTAAACCGTTATGAAAAGACCACTTATGAAACCTTGGAGAAGGCGCTGCGGGATATGAAGGAAGATATCCAGGACCTTGAAATCCGCAAGTTAGCAATGCCAAAAATCGGCTGCGGGATGGATCGTCTTGTTTGGGAGCATGTCGAAGAGCTAATTACCACAGTGTTCGAGGATATGGACATCGAGATTCTGGTTTGCGAGATTTAGAGACGGGAGGGTGAAGTTTGGAAAAATACACTCCGCGCTATCTGGTCATGGTAACTGCGGTTGCCAACCATAACAAATATTACAAGCAGATTCCCAATGGCGATGGTACATGGACGGCTGAGTATGGCCGCGTAGGAAGCTCGTGCCAGCGGCGAACATATCCGATGAGTCAATGGGATAAGAAATATAATGAAAAACTCAATAAAGGTTATGTGGATCAGACGGGACTTGTCGAGGATTTGATTGTCGAAAAGAAGCCGAAGGAAGTAAGTAAATACCGAGAAATCGAAGATAAAGCAATCGCAGAAATCGTTGAACGTCTCCAGGCGATGGCTAAAAAAACAATCAGTGAAAACTACACGATTTCTTCTGACCGTGTAACACAGGCCATGGTTGATGAAGCACAGGGCATTCTGGCGGATTTGGTTGATATTAAGGATTTAGAATCATTCAACGAAACTCTTTTGAAGCTGTTCACAACGATTCCGCGTAAAATGAGCAATGTATCAAGTTATCTTGCACATTCGGATGCAGATTTCCCGGATATCATCAAACATGAGCAGGATCTTCTTGATGTAATGCAAGGTCAGGTAATTCAGCATGTGGCCGAAGATGACATTAACGAGATGTCAAATCTGGAAGAAGGTGCAGCGGCTCCTACCGAAACAATCCTGGAGGCTCTTGGACTGGAATTCTCTCCATGTAATGATGAGGATATTGCCACGATTAAAAAACTCCTCGGATCGTGTAGCGGAAATTTCCGCAATGCATGGCGCGTTACAAATAAAAAAACACAGAAGAAGTTCGACGAATACTGTAGGGAAGAGAAGATTAAGGTGAGAAAACTTCTCTGGCATGGAAGCCGCAATGAGAACTGGTGGTCCATCATTAACACCGGCCTCGTTTTAAAACCGACCAATGCTGTAATCACCGGCAAGATGTTCGGATATGGAATCTATTTTGCACCAAAAGCCAGAAAGTCCATGGGATATACGTCATTATCCGGGAGTCGGTGGGCCAAGGGGAATAGTAAATCCGCCTTCATGGCTCTTATGGATGTAGCTTACGGGAAACCTTATGACGTTTACAGTTATGGAGGTTCTTATGGTAGCTTTAATAAGGAAGCATTGCGGCGGGCAGATCCGGAGGCAAACTGCTTGCATGCACATGCAGGTTCCATGTTAGTAAACGATGAGATCATATTTTATGATGAACGCCAGATGACGATCAAATATCTGGTTGAGATTGGAGAATAAGAAATGGGCAAGGTAATTATTCAAGATTTTACAACAAAGAAGCCGATAACAATGATCGGACAGGAGGCTGGATGTTGCTGGGGCGCGGATGTTAGCGATCCGGAGAAAAACTACAAGCGTGGGATTGGCTGCCTGGAAAGTGAACATGGACGTACCTGGGAGTTCCCGGACGTTTATATGATCCTTGACGGCTACTCTGCCAGAGTGATTCGGGAATGGTACACGCATATTGGCGGCGGTCCCACAAGGCTCCAGGAGAGCACCCGATATATCGATTACACGAAGGATGGCGGCTTCGATTACATTATCCCGGAGTCAATTAAGGGAGCCGGAGAAGTAGCAATTAACATGTATATGACCGTTATGCAGGTCATTAACAATACATGTTTTTCGCTGGAGAAAAATTTTGGAGTGCCGCGTGAGGATTCTGCGTTGCTGTTACCACTGGGCATGACAAGCCGGATTGTCTGCAAGCACAATTTCCGTAACCTATCAGATATGTCCCGGCAGCGTATGTGTAGTCGAGCATACTGGGAATACCGCCAGTTATTTATGGATCTGAAAAAAGCGCTTTGTGAGTATTCGCCGGAATGGAAAACCCTCGCCGAGAATTTCTTCTATCCTAAGTGTGAGCACAGCGGGTTCTGCAGTGAAAAGAAGTCTTGCGGTAGAAAGCCACGGAAGGAGAAGGAATTATGTTTGTAATCACAGGTAAAAGCTGCAGTGGGAAAAATGCGGTAGCTGCAGAGTTAGGAAAAAGAGGATACCACCGCTGTGTGACTTATACCACACGACCAATGCGCCCCGGAGAAGTTGATGGCGAATCATATCATTTCGTAATGCCCGAAACCTTTGAAAGCCTGGTGGAAAGCGGTTTTTTTGCCGAACATAAAAAGTATGTGACGGACGCCGGTGTTTGGTATTACGGTTCAGCCGCAGCCGATTTTGTAGGAAACGACCCTATGAAGTTCATTATTCTGACGCCAGAAGGAGTTCGAGATGTGAGACGCAATACAGGCGTTGATCCGCTCGTTATTTATCTCTTTGCAAATATCGAGACTATTCGGAAACGATTGAAAGCCCGTGGGGATTCTCCGGAGGAAGCTAAGAGAAGAATGGACCAGGATATCAAAGACTTCAATGGATTCCAGATGGAGGCAGACAGGATTATCTATAATAACTGGGATTATGATATCTGCGGGGTTGCAGATAAAATCGAGAACTTCTTGAAAATGAATACCGCAAAATAGAAAGAAGGAGATTGTATGCATTTTGGCAGAGATATCACCTACTGCTATAACAAAGACTGCAAAAAGACTCAGTGTATGAGACATAATTCAAATGCCCCACTTCAGATTCCATTGTCCTGGGCGTTATTCAATCCTAAGAACAATAAAGAGTGCGATATGTTTGTGAAAAGGAGATAAGTGCGGTGGAGAATAAGATAGACACGATCTATATCGATTTGGATGGCTGCGTGTTCAACACAATAAAGGCAATCACAGATATGTACAATGAGGATTTTCGGAATAGGTCCAAGTTTAAATGGATTGATTGGAGAGATGTAAAGACTTGGGATTTCAAAGAGCTGGCCCTGGCTCCGCCCAAGTACATCGAAGATTATTTCAATGAGAAGCGATTTTTCGATATTGTCGAATTTATGCCGAATTTTGACGTTGCGGTCGAGATTATGAATAAGAAGCTGCATGTGAAATTTTGTTCGATGGGAGATGCGCCGAATCTGCAATATAAAAAAGAGCTTATTGAGAAGAATTTCCCATTTGCAGATTTCATCGGTGTAGATATTAAATCTTACAAAGATAAAGCCCATGTGGATATGAGCGGCGCAATTTTTATCGATGACATCAAAGAAAACCTGGAAACGTCCAACGCTGCAATTAAGATTCTATTCGGAGATGATTACGATTGGAACGCCGGATGGGATCAGTGCCGCTGCTACGATTGGATTGATGTGCTCCGTTTTATCATTTCGCTGATAAAGGGCGGAGAAATCATAGATAAAACAATGTAATTAAATAATTCAGAAAGGGGAATGCGATTTTGCATGTATTAAAAAGAAACGGGTCTCCGGTGGAGTTCAACAAGGAGAAAATCTACAGTGCAATCTTAAAAGCAATGAAGAATGGAAGCGGGATTGTGAAGCCGCTGATCGCTCACGAAATTGCAGATGAGATCTACGAGGAGAACAAGAACCGGGATCATATCAGCATTTATGAAATTGAGGATGCAGTTTACGACAAGCTGATCACGAAGAATCAGAGGCTTACTGCCAAAGCATATGAGGGATACAGGAGCATCCGGCAGTTCCAGCGGAATAATTCCAACACTACTGATCAGCAGATCACGGAGCTTCTTAAGGGGACCAGTGATTATTGGAATGATGAGAACTCTAATAAGAATCCGAAGTTGCTTACAACACAACGAGACTATATGGCTGGAATTTTAAGCACAGATCTGACCAGACGTTATCTGCTTCCGCCAGAGGTTGTACAGGCACACGACGAAGGGATCCTACATTTCCATGATGCAGATTATTATGGACAAGCAACCCTTACAAATTGTTCGCTTATCAACCTTGAGGATATGCTTCAGAACGGAACTTGCATCAATAAAGTAAAGATTGATAAGCCGCACCGCTTACTTACCGCGACAACGATTGCCACGCAGATTATTACAGCCGTTACGAGCAGCCAATATGGCGGAGCTACTATTACTCTGACCCACCTTGCGCCGTTTGTTCGATCCAGTTACAACATTTACCTGGAAAAGTATCTGCGGCGCGGATTTTCCAAGGAGCTTTCCGCAAAATATGCCGAAGAAGATGTAAGGAAAGAGATTTCCGACAGTGTTCAAACATTTAACTATCAGTGCAACAGCATGACAACAACAAACGGACAGGCTCCGTTCTTATCGGTGTTCATGTATCTGGGAGAAACGGACGAGTACAAAAAAGAACTGGCACTGCTGATTGAAGAGTTTTTAAGGCAGAGAATCGTTGGTCTGAAAAATGAGGCCGGTGTTTATATTACTCAGGCATTCCCGAAACTTCTGTACGTTCTGGAAGAAGATAATATCCACGAAGGAAGCCCGTACTGGTATCTTACAGAGTTGGCAGCGAAGTGTACTGCAAAGAGAATGGTTCCGGACTACATTTCTGAGAAGATCATGAAGAGGGATAAGATTGATAAGAACGGCAATGGTAACTGCTATGGCTGTATGGGATGTAGATCCTTCTTAACCCCGTATATCAACAGCGACGGAAAACCTCAGTATTATGGCAGATTTAACCAGGGCGTTGTAACAATCAATCTTCCGGACATTGCATTGTCATCTGGCGGCAATTTTGAGACCTTCTGGGACATTTTCAACGAGAGAACGGAGCTGTGCCATAAGGCATTAAAGTGCCGGCATGAGAGGTTAGAGGGAACGGTCTCCGACGTGGCTCCGATTATCTGGCAGGATGGTGCATTTGCACGACTGGCAAAAGGTGAGAAGATCGACCGGCTTTTACATAATGGCTACTCGACTATTTCCCTTGGATATGCAGGACTTTATGAATGTGTGAAATTCATGACTGGGCATTCCCATACAGATAAGGGCAAAGGCGAAAAATTCGGCCTGGAAGTAATGAAGGCGCTGAACGATAAATGTAGCAAGTGGAAAGCAGAAGAACATATCGATTACAGCCTATACGGATCCCCAATCGAATCTACGACCTATAAGTTTGCCAAGTGCTTAAAACAGAGATTTGGCGTCGTTGAGGGGATTACAGACCGCGACTACATTACAAACTCCTACCATGTGCCAGTGTTCGAGGAAATCGATCCATTTGAGAAGCTGCAGCTTGAAAGCAAGTTCCAGAAGCTGAGTCCTGGAGGTGCTATCAGCTACATTGAGTGTGCAGATCTCACGAAGAATACGGCGGCCGTGCTATCTCTTATGAGATTTATTTATGACAACATCATGTATGCGGAACTTAACACAAAGTCTGATTACTGCCAGGTTTGCGGCTTTGACGGTGAAATCAAAATCATCGATGATAATGGCACTCTTACCTGGGAATGTCCAAACTGCGGGAATAGAGATAAGGACAAAATGAATGTGTCCAGAAGAACCTGTGGCTATATTGGCACAAATTTCTGGAACCAGGGCCGTACAGAGGAAATCATGGAACGGTATGTCCATGTTGACGATCACGAAACGGAGGCAGAGTAATCCAATGAGATATGCATCAATGAGAAAACTGGATATTTCCAATGGTGAGGACATCGGCGCTTCCATCTTCGTCCAGGGCTGCCATTTTCATTGTTTTAACTGTTTTAACTCTGAAACATGGGATTTTAAGGGCGGTCACGAGTGGACCCAGGAAAAGGAAGACCAGTTCTTCAATATTGTAAGCAGCGAACATATTAAGCGCGTGAGTTTTCTGGGTGGAGAGCCGCTGGCATCCGAAAATCTGAGCGATATCCATCATTTGACGAAACGGATCCACGATAAACTGCCGGAGAAAAAGATCTGGCTGTACACCGGCTATACCTGGGAAGAGATTTTCCCGGAAGATGGGATTGATGATTTTGACCTTATCAAGTCAACGCGCCAGGAAATCGTAAAGATGTGTGACGTTGTGGTGGATGGCCCGTTTATCGACGCTATGAAGGATTTCAATCTGAAATGGTGCGGCAGTTCCAACCAGAGAGTAACTGACGTGAAGAGAACAATGAGGGAAAAACGGATTGTTGAGTGGGGAGAGGGTTAATCACCTTTCCTCATTCCGATCTTAAAAGAAAGGAAATGATATAGATGGTGCAAGAAAATAAGACTGTAATTAAAAAAAGATATTTTGAGGCTGTACCTGCTTCTGAATTTCTGGATGAAGTTTACAAAATCAAGAATGATGATGTTGATCGTTGCATTGAAAGAGTTTCTTATGAGGTAGAAATGCCGAAAAGAGCAACGCGGCTGTCTGCCGGCTATGATATTTTCAGTCCGTTTGATTTTATGCTGATGCCGGGTGAAGAAATCAAAATCCCGACTGGAATCTGCGTTCATATGAACGAGGATGAGGTTTTGATGATATTCCCCAGAAGTGGCCATGGTTTTAAATATTACTGTAGACTGGCGAATTCTGTAGGAATCATTGACGCGGATTATGTCAACTCCGATAATCACGGTCATATCTTCGTGAAGATGCGTAATGAGGGAAAAAAGAATATGCATGTAAAGGTCGGAGAAGGAATTGCCCAGGCTATCTTTACGAAATATCTTCTGACAGACGGGGATGACATCCAGAATGGCGACGAGCGGAACGGGGGCTTTGGCAGTACAACTGTGCCGGCAGATTCTGACGAAAAAAAACTCCAGGAACGGGAAGAGTTTTTTACTGACTACAAGTAAAAATTTGGAGGGAAGAAGATGGCAAAAGCCAGTACAACTTTCCCCGGTTTTGCGGCAGATACATTGGTGCTTACGGAAAGGGGATATATCCCTATTTCCGAGGTACTGGCCGGAGATCGGGTATACACGCACTGTTCACGCTGGAAGGATGTAATAAGAACGGTCAGTGAGGAAGTGGCGTATTCCTATGAACTTTGCGCCGAAGGGTTAAAGCCGATTATTGCGTCTCCTACACAAACCTTCCGTGTTCAGAAGAACAATACAGGTCGGTGGATTGAAGCTCAGAATTTGACAAAAACTGACCGATTGACCTTTTGCTACAGTGTGCCGGAACTTTATCCGTACTGGCCTGGTATCACCTTTAGGAGAAGTACGGGACCGGATGGATTAAGGAGAACACTTCACAAATTCATGGATAACGAATCATTTTGGTGGCTTGTAGGAGCCTATGTAGGGTGTGGCGCGATCAAGAAGAAAAGTCGCTGCGAAAGTGTTGATAGGCACTATGCATATTATTACTGCGACCGTTGCCATTATGACCGGATATATGAGAAGGCCCTTGGAATTTTCATTATAAGAAAAGAAACCTTTAAGGCTGACAAGAAATATGTCAAGGTTGGAGATCGGGAGTTTGGCGAATTTCTTCATCTTTGTACTTGCGGATCCAATCCAGATTTGGATGGTGAAAAGTTCGTTCACTCAGCGATTATGAATCTGCCAGTGAATTGCTTGAAGGCATATCTTATGGGATACATAGAGAACACAAATTCTTATATCGATGAAGATGGCAGATATTATATTTACATTGATTCATTGGGAATGGTGTATGGATTACAGTCATGTATCGCAAAGGTATTCGGGCTTTTTGTACCAGTAAAAACAATACGTCAAATTCAAACGGATAATCCAGATGAATGCAGCTACCTTTTATCGTTTAATAAAAACGGGGATGGTAAATCAATTAAGAATGTGAAAAATGCTGGTCTTCCAATTAAATCCATTCGTAAAATTGAAACGCCAATGAGAATGTATAAGCTTGAAGTGACATACGACGAGTCATACACGGTTTACAATCTCGCGGCCGGAAATAGCGATATGAAAAGTTAGCAAACAATAAATCAGAGGAGGCAAAATGTTAAAATTTCCAATTTATGTCATGAACTATAAAGAAGCATTCGACTATGTGTACAACCATTCTATGCGAAAAAATACACCCGGTAATTTTGCAATAATCAGTATTCGGGAAGAACAGCCAGAAAGATCCGCATTTAAGTATACACCTAACGGGAATTTGAAGGATGTATTAAATATCTATTTTTCCGATGTAGAATCGATCATTTGTGGTTGCCATTTGATGACGGACACAGATGCGGAGGAGATAAAAGAATTCGTCGATAGCCTTGTTAAAGATAACCAGATTGATTTTCTTATCATCCATTGTTATGCGGGAGTCAGCAGATCAGCAGCAGTTGCAGCAGCTATCGAAAGAGTCTATAACGGCGATGACTCCAAATACTTTTCGGGTTGTGGATATGTTCCCAATATGCATGTATATCAAACAATGTTAAAAGCCTATGACTTTAGCAATAATGGAGAAATATTCAAAACCAAAGAAAAATAGACTTGTGAATTCTGGCGCATCATTTACTTAGATTATCTAACAGATGGGGGGATAAAATGTTTGAAGTAGAAAATAAAGAAAAGCTGCGTATCATCAATGCAGAAACACAGAAGAAACCGGAGATTGGATTTGCACCAACGATTTGAGCGATAGCTACGCTATGGAAGTTGATTATAGATACAAATGTGAGGAGTATGAGGGTAGAGAATGAAATTTATAGATTTCTTTGCAGGAATAGGTGGATTTAGAAGAGGTTAAAGGAGCGTGAGAACGATTGAACAATCAAGAAACAATAGAAATTCTGAAAAATGAAAGACCAGGATGTGGAGAAAAAATTCCGTATACCGAAGAAGAGAAGTGCGAAGCTTATGATGTTGCAATTTCAGCGATTGAGAAGCAGATTCCGAAGAAACCAATTATGAAACAATGTTTTGACGATTTGGACGATGAATATTTATGTTGTTCTACTTGTGGGGGAATTCTTACAAATAGAATCCCGTTCGACAATAAAGATTTTTATTTCCATTGTATGAATTGTGGACAGAAATTTGATTGGAGTGATAGTGATCGAATATAAAATATACGCATAAAAATGGTTTTCAGCTATTCTTTACGGAAAATCTTCTATATCTATATTAAAAAATGGAAAAGAAGTATTGCACACCAGTAGCAGATCTGTTAATGCCCAAAAAAAGAAGTTATGGAGTTTTTAGAAAAACAACCAGAATTTATGAGAGCAATGAATGATAGTATTGACCTTTTTGAAAGATAAAATCTGAAATGGAGGATAAATAATGAACCCCTTTGTTAATGTTTGCGTAACAATAGTCCTGACAATGTTAATTATGGCTATAACTGGTATCATGTCTTTTATAAGCGGTACAAAAGATTGGTTTTTGGGATGGTTGATATCATCTTTTGGTTTCGCTATTTGTTTAACTGCTATTCTGATGAATACAGGGATTATTTAAGGAGGGGAATGTTTATTAGGAACCAACAAGACTGAGCAAAGAACTTAAATTGCATTGCTTTTGTAGAGGTAAGTGATGAGAGAATTTAACTGGAAAAATTTTAAAAATACAAAAAATAAAATAGCTGTACATTGTAAAACAGAGGAAGAGGCAAAAGATTTTTGTAAACAGATGTATAAACATGGTATGGTATGGAGTAATGGAAAAAGTTATATAAACGAAACATATTATCATGAATACAAAGAACAAATATGTTATTACAGCAGTGGAGAATATTCCCGTTTAGATTTTGCGAAAGATTCTAAATATACAGTCTTAGAATGGGGTGATTATATGCAGAAAGAATTTACAAAGGATGATTTAAAAGATGGAATGGTGGTAGAACAAAGAGATAGAACGAGGTTCCTTGTGATTGGAGATAGACTTGTATATAAAGAAGGATATAATAGGCTCGAAGGATATGGGGATGATTTGAAAGACATACAGTATAAAGAAGGAAATATCTTTGACATTGTTAAGGTTTTCAGAATAAAAAATGGATCAATAAAATCACTTGCGGATATATTTGAAGATAGCTGTCTCGATCTTATTTGGGAACGCAAAAAAACAATGACAGTCGAAGAAATGCGACAGAAACTAGAAAAATTAACTGGTGAGAGGATAGATGTTATAAGCGACTAAAATATTTTTATAAGTAATCTGCGAGAGAGAACAGGAGGATAGAATGATCGTAAAAAGAACAGCTAAGATCGACGTTGATAAATTCAAGGTCGGAGATATTATCAAATTCAAGCTGACAGACGGAGAAAAGGTACAGGCTATGGCAGTTAAAGAAACAGAAGAAGGCATGTTATTTGTTTTTGTAGATTGTCTTGTAAAGGAATATCCGATGTTCAATAACATTGACGATATAGATGAAGTAGTGATTTGAGCATACTAAAGTATAAAAATACAAAATTTTGTCCTTGCAATGCAAGTAAGGCAAATGGAGCTTATATAAGCAAAAACATGGATAATATAGATTCCATTTTTGCCTCTACCGTTTCTACTTTTGCTTATCCAAGATCATCAAAAATGCTTTCTTGCTGTCCAACAGACGGACAAGCTGAGATATTGATAGAAAATAGTATTCCACGAGAATATATCAAGGGCATTGCTGTTGGTAACGAGGACGTTGCAGGACGCGTCTATTCAATTTTAAAAATGTATGGTGTGGAGCATATAAGCATATATATTGCTCCAGATGTATTGACTACGAAATGGAGCAATATGATTAAAGAAGGCTGTTCACCAAATGAAATTCGGTGCGAATGGTCAGAGGAGGGTTAAATTATGTCTATAAAAATACCGACTCAAATAGAAAAATGTAAAGGTGCAATGTTAGCTACTGCTATTGGCGATGCATTAGGGTGGCCTAATGAACCGCGTTCTAAAAACAGAGCAAAAAAAACAAAAGTCATGGATAATTTTGTAGGGTGGATTCGCAGTTCTAATAATCCGCGGTGGCATGATGAGAAAATTTTGCCCGGCGAGTACAGTGATGATACGCAACTGACACTGGCTGTGGCACGAAGTATTATTGCTGGTGACTGGGAGACATTTTTTGCAGAAAAAGAACTTCCTTTCTGGTTAAATTATGAGCGTGGAGGGGGAGGCGCTTTGCTAAAAGCTGCCAAATCATGCGAAAAGGGAATTTTGTTATGGCAATCCCGATATACTCGAGACTATTTTAATGCTGGCGGCAATGGTGCTGTAATGCGTATTTTACCCCATGTTATTGCATCTGCAAAAACGCCCAATACTGCGAAACTAATAGTGGATGTTATGAAGGATACGCTTATAACTCACGGTCATCCTCGTGCGTTTTTAGGTGCAACATGTTATGCCTATGCGCTTGAGTATCTTTTGAAGAAAGAAACCGTTCTAGAATATGGTGAACTTGTTGCTGCTGTAATAGATGGTCAGAATGTTTGGGGGGCAGTTCCGGATTCGGATATCTTTGAAAAATGGCTTAATATTGCCCGGCAAAATCTTGAATACGATTTTTTGACAGAATGGAAAAATACCTGTGCTCGCATGGTAAAACAACTTGAATTTATAGGAACTTCGCTAAAAAGAGGGTTAATTCTTGATGATACAAAAGTACTGACTGAGTTAGAATGTTTCGATAAATTAAATGGAGCCGGAGATGTCGCTATATTAGCTGCCATCTATTTAACTTCGAGATATGCAAATAACCCTTCTCTTGGAATAAAAATCCCTGCGTTCTCATTTGGAGCTGACACCGATACTATTGCGTCTATTACAGGTGGATTATTGGGAATGCTTAGCGGAACGGATTGGATCCCGACAGAATGGAGAGAAGTTCAAGATTATAACTGTCTCATTCAAATGACGGAATTACTAATGGCAGACAATAAAAAGGAAGCTACCAAGAAAGAAGTCGCAGAGGCAAAAACTCAAAATAATCAATGGAATGCTACACCTATTGGTAAAATGCGATTTATCAAATCAAGTAGTGCTCCAAATGGAAAGAATGGTGTCGTAATAATCGAGAAGTGGCAGACTACACTTGGGCAAACTATATACACAAAGACTTTTCAGCCCCAAAATATATCTGTACAATCTCATCAATTAAAAAAAAAATTGTGTCAACACCTAAGCAAGTTATACCTAAAGAATCGAAAAAATTCGTTCTGAATTTGATGGACATATCAGAATTACTTGGGAATCCAGAATTTAAAACGAATATTACCATAGGCAAAGTTTTGAAAATTATTGAAGACTTGATTGATGACAAAGAAACAAGCAAAAATCTTTCTAAAAAATATAAAGTTGATCAACTATTTGTAGAACAAATAGGAAAATATGTAACGGGTCTGAAAGATAGTAACCGGGTATAATAGTGTTATTAAATTGTATTACATCTACATAGAACTGTACAAGGCAATGCCATATTTGTTTGACAATCTGGAATTAAGCAGCTTCTTCTCTGGTATTGGAGCTTTTGAATGTGCATTGAATAGATTGTGCCAGGATATCAATTCTGGAAAGCTTATCAAAAAATAAGACGGATAAGTCTCTAAGGAAAGAGCAGTAAAATGCTCAAATTTCTTTCCAATTTAACCAATATAATTAAATAATGGAAAATGAAAGGAGAAAAATGAAAAAGAGAATATTTATAACAACACTTATGACAATCTCATTGAGCTGCATGCCGGCTCTTGCATCACAGGAAACTGCGACGGAATATATGGAGGATTATGTTCAGTATGCCACGCATCCAGCGATCAGCGAGACATTCATCAAATTCATTGCAGATTTTACGAAGTCTGAGAGGTTTTGCACCGGAGATTTTGTAAACGTCCGGGAAGCGCCGGGAACCGACTCGAAGATTTTGGGGCAGCTCATGAAAAATGTTACGGTCGAGGTAATCGCAGAGCATGATGGTTGGTTCTGCATTACGACACAGGATGGTATCGCCTTTGTTGCCTCCAAATATTTAAGCGAACATCCAGCACCAGAAACGGCGAATCGCTGGGGAGTAAGCTTGTCAGATCACGAGATGGATACTCTTTGCCGGATCGTTATGCTTGAAAGCGGCGGCGAGAGTGATCTTGGACAACAGGCAGTTACTGAGGTGATTCTGAACCGGGTCAGTCATCCAGACTTCCCAGACGATGTGATTTCCGTTCTCGGGCAGCGGGATGGCGGCTATGCCCAGTTTTCTACATGGAAGAACCGCAATAGTAACCGGGCGATTCCATCTGATCGGGTCCGTGACAACGTAGCAGCCGTTCTACGAGGAGAAACAAACATCCTTCCGGGAAATACTGTATACTTCTCGCGTGGGCCGCAGAATAGGCGCATACAGGCCAGAATTGGCAACCATGTATTTTGTAATCGGTAAATGAACGAACCACAGAAGAGGCTTGGACTTGCAGCCTGAGTCTCTTCTATAATATAAAGAAGCGAGGCGAGAAGCCATAGGCGGTAAGCAACGTATATTGCCACAAACAGAAGGAGATACTTCTACCAGAGGTGGTGATAAATATTTGTCAATGAAAGATATATTTTTACTAATAATTAATGAAAAAATGTATAAGAGCGGTGAAATAGACAGGGACACAAAGGAGAAGATTGATATGGAAATAAAATGTAGAAAAACATGCGGGACCCATTGCAATAATACCGTAATTTCATTATAATTAAGGTATTCCATTCCCGTATATAAATATGGGAGGTAACAAATGAACATTTATAATGCACGACAATTTTTGCGTACCAAGTCGATTTACGACCTGGAGCTGCGAGTGGTTTACTATGCCAGGGTTAGTACAGATAAGGAGGAGCAGAAAAACTCTATTGTAAACCAAAGAGATTACTTCGAGGAGTTTATAAGATCTAACAGTAACTGGAAATTTGTAGGTGGATATATCGATGATGGCATTTCGGGCATCCATGCGGAGAAAAGGGAGGAGTTTCAGCGCATGATTTCCGACGCAATGCGTGGAAAGTTTGACCTCATTATCACAAAAGAGATATCGAGGTTTGCCAGAAATACCCTGGATAGTATTCAATATACAAGACAGTTGCTCTCATACGGTGTCTGCGTATGGTTTCGGAACGATAATATCAATACGATTGACGATGATAGCGAGTTTCGCCTAACAATTATGGCCGGAGTGGCACAGGACGAGATACGGAAGCTTTCTAGCCGAGTAAAATTTGGCCATGCCCAGGCAATTAAAAACGGGGTTGTACTTGGCAATTCTAGGCTTTACGGGTATAACAAGGAGCATGGAAGATTAACCATCAATGAGAAAGAAGCGCCGATGGTACGCTTGATTTTTGAAAAATATGCTACAGGAGAATGGAGTACACCACGGTTAGAAAAGCTTCTTTATGATATGGGATATAGAAACTACAAAGGCGGCAGGATTAACAGAAGTGTTATCCAGCACATTATTGCCAATCCTAAATATAAAGGGTATTATGCCGGTGGAAAAGTCAAAATCGTGGACATGTTCACAAAAAAACAGCAGTTTTTGCCCGAAGAAGAGTGGAATATGTATAAGGATGACGGAAGCCATGTTCCAGCTATCGTAGACGAAGAAACCTGGGAAGCTGCCAATAAGCATCTCAAAGCACGAGGAGACGCGATTAAGGAACGAAGAACTTCATTCAAAAGTGAAGAAAACATCTTTACAGGAGTTATATTTTGCGAAAACGACGGAAGTCCCTACTGGCAAAAGAGACGGCATCTGCGTGGAAGAAAGAGCGTGTCCTGGTCTTGTAGTTACCGATTGAAAAATAAGGCAGAGTCGTGTCCATCCTTCCCGGTTGCTGAAGATGAAATTTTGGCAATGACCGTAGATTTAATTCGTGCTGCTGCCGTTGATATTGATGAGGTTGTGGATTCTTACCTGGAACTCTACAAAAAACACGCACTAGAAGTAAAAGATCACTCAGATGAAATTCGACGGCTTGAGGAAGAAGAGAAAAAAATGAAAGCCCGTATTGACAAAATCCTCGACTATAATCTTTCTGGTTCAATTTCAGATCAAGAATTTCTAAAAAGAAACGAAGAATACCAGAAGCAGCTAGGCATCATTCAACACAAACTCAAAGAATTATCTTCTCAGTCTAACGAGGAAGAGGATATTGATACAAGACTAAAAAGAGTTGCGAGTAGCATAAGAAATTATGCAGATATTCAGATCCACGATATTACACGGTCCATAATTCTTGAACTGTTCGATAAGATAACAATTAAGCCAACAGGGGAGCGTAAGGCAACTTTTACGTTCTATTTGAACAATGGAGAAACCGTAAAGACACCTTATAATCATGAGGTCTGTTCGGATGATATCTTTAAGAAGATGATCGAGGAACAGGAGAAGAAGATGGCGGGCAAATAAAAGCTGCCTGAATCTGACTAAAAAGGCCTTTCCGTCTGGATCGATTCCAGGGAAAGGCCTTTTTCCTTATGGTTCCTCTGCTGTCAGTGTCCATCTTCCACCTCCTTTAAAGCGGGATTTTGCAGGTTTCACAGATTCTGCGGAAAAACTGCTTGTATATCGCCTTCATTGCGATTATAATTGTGAAGATACTGGAAACAGAAGGGGATGCGGCAGCATGAGCGTTCCGGTCTCTGGTCCGGAAAAGAAACGACTGCATCGAGAGGTGGCATATGAGAGTGATCGCAGGCAGCGCCAGACGGCTGCTTTTGAAGACTGTGGAGGGAATGGACACCCGGCCAACCACAGACCGTATAAAGGAAACCTTATTTAATATGATCCAGAACGACCTTTACGGCCGTTCCTTTCTGGATCTGTTTGCCGGAAGCGGGGCCATCGGCATCGAGGCTTTAAGCCGCGGGGCATCGGAGGCTGTATTCATCGACAATGGGATCCGCCAGGTATCCTGTATCCGGGACAATCTGAAGACCACAAAGCTGGAATCCGGGGCAAAGGTGTTAAACTGCGGCGTGCTGGAGGGACTTTCCCGTCTTGGCCGGGACCATGGTGCCTTTGATTTTATATTTATGGATCCGCCCTATGGCTGTGATCTGGAACGCCAGGTACTGGAGGCCTTACAGGATTCGCCTCTGGCTGACGGTGACACGGTCCTTATTGCGGAGGCTTCCCTGGATACAGATTTTTCCTGGGCAGAGTCCCTGGGCTATGAGATCAGCCGTACCAAGGAATATAAGACAAACAAACATGTATTTTTTAAAAAGAGGGAAAATTGAGATGAAAAAAGCCATTTATCCGGGAAGCTTTGACCCGGTGACTCTGGGACATCTGGATGTGATCCGCCGGGCGTCCCAGCTGTTCGACCACCTGGTGATCGCAGTTTTGCATAACAGTGCGAAAACTCCATTGTTTTCCGTGGAAGAACGTGTTAAGATGTTAGAAGAAGCGACAAAGGACATTCCCAACGTGGAGGTGAAGGCCTTCGGCGGCCTTACGGTGGAGTTTGCCAGGGAATGCGGGGCTAACGCCCTGGTCCGGGGGCTTCGTGCGATCACGGATTTTGAATACGAGCTGCAGATCGCCCAGCTGAACCGGGTGATCGCTCCGGATATCGATACCGTATTTCTGACCACCAATTTAAAATATGCGTATCTGAGCTCCAGCTCTGTCAAGGAGGTGGCGGCTTACGGCGGTGATATTTCCAATTTTGTAACAGCCGGGGTGGCAGAAGAGGTACATAAGAAATTTCAGAATAAGATCAGGGGAAAGGAATAAGGAAGCAATATGAGCAGAATCGAACAGTTAATCGGAGAAATTGAAGAATATATTGACAGCTGCAAGTTCCAGCCGCTGTCCACCACCAAGATCATCGTAAATAAGGAGGAGCTGGACGAGCTCCTGGTGGAGCTGCGTCTCAGGATCCCCGATGAGATCAAGCAGTACCAGAAGATCATCAGCAACCAGGAGGCGATCCTTTCCGATGCCCACACCCGGGCAGATGCCCTTCTGGCGGAAGCCACAGCCCAGACCAATGAGCTGGTCAACGAGCATGAGATCATGCAGAAGGCGTACGCCCATGCCAATGAGGTGATCGAGCAGGCCCAGGCCCAGGCCCAGGCCATCATCGACAGCGCCGTCAACGACGCCAACAATATCCGACAGGGCTCCATCCAGTATACGGACGATATGTTAAAGAGCCTTCAGAATATCATCAATCATTCCATGGAAGGAGCCCAGGGCCGGTTTGACGCCTTTATGAGCTCCATGAGGTCCAGCTACGACATCGTTTCCTCCAACCGGAAGGAGCTGTCCGGCGGGATCATCACAGAAAAAGAAGAGGAGCCGTCTGCACCGGAGGCCTAGACTTCCGGAAGGATCAGCCCAGTACGCCCAGGAGCCGGAAGATGACGGCGGCCAGGGCGCTGTGAAGAAGCTTCCAGAGAATATATTGCCGGATGGATAATCCGGCAATTTTTTTATCTTCTGTACGGCCCCCTCGATCCTTTGGGCTGCTGCCGCCATCGTCTGTACGTCTCTTTTTTTCCTCTGGCCATCCGGAGGCAGTCACGGCCCGGGTCTGGAAAATGCCGCATATGCCGCCGAAAGCCAGGATGGCAGCGGCGGCGGTTCCGGAGTCCGGGAAGGGAAGGGAGGCGGACACTTCCCGGACTCCGGTGGTCATCTCCATGGCGCCCATAAGGAAGATCCGGAGAGAGGCGGGGAGCCACAGTGCGCGGCGTAAAAATACGATCACGATGGAAAACAGCATCAGGTAGCCGCCGATGCGGCAGAGGATCTCTGCTGCGGCCAGGATCGCCGTATCCAGGGCCGGAGCTGTCTGGATCTGTTGCCGGGAGCCGCTGGACGCAGGAGCAGGCAGGACAGGAAAATAGATCCTCTTTGCCAGGGCAGCCAGAGGAAGGAGCGGCAGATAAATGGAAAGAAGAAGGCGGGAGGGATGCATTCCGGCCTCAAAAAGCGGGCAGACAAAGCCCAGCAGGAACATGGGGCTTGGATGATTGCATATGGTCATGAGGAAGCGGCCCTCCTGGACGGAAAGCTTCCCCTCCCGGACAAAATCCCCGCAGGTCTTTGCCCCCATGGGGCAGCCGCAGAGGAGACCGGAAATGAGGGTGTAGCAGCCGTTTTCTGAAAGTGGAAGCCAGGGACCTAAGAAAGCCCGGACGGGCTTCATCAGCAGAGAGACGCCGCCGGAGGATACGATGAGGCTGGAGAGCACCATAAAGGGGAACAGGGACGGGACCACAGACGTATACCATAAAAGAAGGCCGTACCTGGCCCCCTCGGCCGCAAAGCGGGGATAAAGCAGAAGAAACACCATGAGTATGGCAAGACCGACGGATTTTTTCATAAGCACCCGAATACCTTTTGTTGATACAGCTTATGAAAAGGGGCTTCCCCATATGAAACTTCTGGTCCTGGCGCTGCTCATTCTGTATGATTCTATGCTGATCTTTCAGCTGGAGCATGTAAAGGCTCTGGATACCATGGCTCCCTATGTCTGGGAAAGCGGGGACTTCCGGGCCATGCGCCTGGGAAGGGACGCGGCGGGACGGCCCTTCCTGGATTATGAGGAGCTTGCCATGGCTATGCTCACGGAAAATTTTGATCTGACGGGAAAGAAGCTCTCCGGGGAGCCTCTTTTTTTCCCGGTCCGGCGTCAGAAGGAATTTGAGCGGCTTTCCGACGCGTACCGCATGGTGTTTGCAGATCTTTCCTGCTTTCCCGTCCCGGAAAGTGCCGGAGGGGACATCAGGGATGTGGTCTATGAAAACGGCTGGATGGAGGAACGGTCCTTTGACGGACCCAGGACCCATGAGGGGTGCGATCTCATGGCTGGGGCTCCGGAGGCGGGGCTCTATCCGGTGGTGTCCATGACGGACGGAGTGGTGGAGCAGGCCGGATGGCTGAAAAAGGGCGGCTGGCGCATCGGGATCCGGGCTCCGGCTGGCGCATATCTGTACTACGCCCACCTGGACTCCTATGGAAAGACCCTGGACGGCCGGGAGTGGAGGCCGGGGGATACAGTCCATGCCGGAGAGCTTCTGGGCTATATGGGGGATTCCGGCTACGGAGAGCCTGGGACCACCGGCCAGTTTCCAGTCCACCTCCACCTGGGGATCTACATCCGGACGGAGCATCATGACGAGCTTTCTGTGAATCCCTACTGGATCTTAAGATACCTGGAGAAGTATCGTACCCGGGCTTCCTACTGACCTGACAGGAGGAAACGGTTGTACTTTTCCCTGGATTTTGATATAGTATGGAATAAGGCATTGGGGGCGGAAAATATCCGTCCTCTGATATCCTGGATATGAGCATGGAACAGGGGGAAACGCATGGATAAGGAGCTGCGTCTGGATAAATTCCTGGCCGACATGGGAAAGGGCACCCGGAGCGCCCTTAAAGAGGCCGTAAGAAAGGGCCGGGTCCGGGTCAATGGGGAAGTCATAAAAAAAGCGGATATAAAGGTAAGGATCCCTGGGGATACGGTGACCTTAGACGGCGAGGAGGTCGCCTACGCTGTTATGGAGTATTATATGCTCAACAAGCCCCAGGGCGTGGTCTCCGCCACAGAGGATAAAAAATATCCCACGGTCCTGGATCTGATCGCGGATAAAAAAAGGAAGGACCTGTTTCCGGTGGGACGGCTGGACCTGGATACAGAGGGTCTTCTCCTCATTACCAATGACGGAGACCTGGCCCACCGGCTCCTGTCGCCCAAAAAGCATGTGGACAAGGTATATTATGCCCGCTGCCGCGGAACGGTGAGAGAAGGGGCCGCGGAGGAGTTTGCCAGGGGGATCCATCTTCCCGACGGGCTTTTATGCCTTCCGGCAGAGCTGACGGTCCTGTCCTACGACCGCATACAGGACGAGTCCGAGATCCGCCTGCGGATCCGGGAGGGGAAATTCCATCAGGTAAAGCGGATGATGGAGGCCGTCGGATGCCCGGTGCTTTTTTTAAAGCGCCTGTCCATGGGGCCGCTGGTCCTGGATGAGAATTTAAAGCCAGGGGAATACCGTCCCCTTACGGATACAGAACGGGAGTGGTTGGAACAGCTATGATAAAAGATTTTCTGAAAAATAAAAAAGCCGTCCTTTTTGACCTGGACGGGACCCTGGTGGATTCCATGTGGATGTGGCCCCAGATCGACGTGGAGTTCCTGGGACGCTTTGGCTATGACTGCCCTGGGGATCTGGAGCGGGCTGTGGAGGGCATGAGCTTTTCAGAGACGGCCGCTTATTTTAAGGAGCGGTTTTCCCTTCCCATGACCCTGGAGGAGATCAAGGAGTGCTGGAGCCAGATGGCCATGGACAAATACCGGACCCAGGTCCCCTTAAAGCCCGGCGCCCTGGAGTTCCTCCGTTACTGTAAGGACCAGGGGATCGCCACAGGCATCGCCACCAGCAATGGACGGCCCATTGTGGACGCAGTCATCGAGGCTCTGCAGATCGGAGAGTATTTCCAGGAGGTGGCCACCGCCTGCGAGGTGGAAAAGGGAAAGCCGGAGCCGGATATTTATCTGGAGGTGGCGAGACGCCTCCAGGTGGCTCCGGAGGACTGTCTTGTCTTTGAGGATGTTCCGGCGGGGATCCTGGCGGGCAAACGGGCCGGGATGACGGTGTTAGCCGTGGAGGATGATTTTTCCCGGGAGCTTTCCGGGGAAAAGAAGGCCCTGGCCGACGGATACATTTGTGATTATTCGGAATTATTATAAAGGAGAAACAATGATGCACGATTTTCTTCCGATGTCCAGGGAGGATATGGAAAAACGGGGCTGGGACCAGTGTGATTTCGTTTATGTATGCGGCGACGCCTATGTGGATCACCCGTCCTTCGGCCACGCCATCATAAGCCGGCTCCTGGAAGCCCATGGCTACCGGGTGGGGATCATTTCCCAGCCGAACTGGAAAAATAAGGACAGCATAACAGTCCTGGGAGAGCCAAGGCTGGGCTTCCTGGTGACGGCCGGAAACATGGATTCCATGGTGAACCACTATTCTGTGTCCAAAAGAAGAAGGGAAAAGGATTCCTATACGCCCGGCGGCGTCATGGGAAAACGGCCCGATTACGCCACGGTGGTCTACTGCAATCTGATCCGGTCAGTCTATAAAAAGGCTCCCATTATCATCGGAGGGATCGAGGCCAGCCTGCGCCGCCTGGCCCACTACGATTACTGGTCCGGAAAGGTGAAGCATTCCATCCTGGTGGATTCCCAGGCGGATCTTATTTCCTACGGTATGGGGGAACGGTCCATCGTGGAGATCGCAGACGCCCTGGCTTCGGGGATCGATATTAAGGATATTACCTTTATCGACGGCACCGTCTATAAGACCGACCGGCGGGAGGCCGTTTATGATGCAGTCTGGCTGCCGTCCTACGACCAGGTGAAGGAAAATAAGCGCACCTATGTGGAGAGCTTTTTTACCCAGTACCAGAACACCGATGCGTTTTCTGGAAAACGTCTCTGCGAGCCGTATACGGACCATCTCTATGTGGTCCAGAATCCTCCGGCAAAGCCCCTTTCCACTCTGGAAATGGACGACGTGTACGCCCTTCCCTATATGCGGGCGCCCCATCCGTCCTATGAGGCCCTGGGAGGCGTTCCGGCCATCAGTGAGGTGAAGTTCAGCCTCATCAGTAACCGGGGCTGCTTTGGCGGCTGCAGCTTCTGCGCCCTGACCTTCCACCAGGGGCGGATCGTCCAGGTCAGGAGCCATGAATCCATTCTGGAGGAGGCAAGGCTTTTGACGGAGGAGCCGGATTTCAAGGGCTATATCCACGATGTGGGAGGCCCCACGGCCAATTTCCGGTTCCCGGCCTGCGAAAAGCAGATGACAAAGGGAGCCTGCCCCGGAAAGCAGTGCCTGTTCCCGAAGCCCTGTAAAAATCTGGTGGCAGACCATGGAGACTACATCGCGCTTCTTAGAAAGCTGAGAGCCCTTCCCAAGGTAAAAAAGGTGTTCATCCGCTCCGGCATCCGCTTCGATTACGTCCTGGCGGATAAAAAGAAGGATTTCTTAAGAGAACTCTGCATGTACCACGTCAGCGGCCAGCTGAAGGTGGCTCCGGAGCACGTGGCGGACCCGGTCCTTAAGCGCATGGGAAAGCCGGAAAATGCTGTATACAGGCAGTTTGCCAAAGAATATGCGGCCATGAATGAAAAGCTGGGGCTTAAGCAGTATCTGGTGCCCTATCTCATGTCCTCCCATCCTGGCTCCACCTTAAAGGAAGCGGTGGAGCTGGCAGAGCACCTCAGGGATCTGGGCTATATGCCGGAGCAGGTCCAGGATTTCTACCCCACGCCGTCCACCATCTCCACCTGTATGTATTACACAGGCCTGGATCCCAGGACCATGGAGGAGGTGTACGTTCCGGTGAATCCCCACGAAAAGGCCATGCAGAGGGCGCTGATCCAGTACCGGAACCCGAAAAATTACGAGCTGGTCCGGGAGGCTCTCATAAAGGCCGGGAGAGAAGATCTGATCGGCTATGACAGAAGGTGCCTCATACGGCCCCGGGGAGGAGAACGGACGTCCCCGGACAGCAGGGACGGCAGGGAGCGACGGGTCTCCGGTGAGGGAAGAAAAGCCGGAGGACGGAACGCTGCCGGAGAACGAAGAACCGCCGGAGAGGGCGGAGGAAAACGGATGGAGGGCAGAGGCAGCCGGGCTTCCGGAAAAAAGAAGACCATCCGCAATATCCATAAATCTGGAAAAGGAAAGAAGGGAGAGCGATGAAGATCGCCATTGTCACGGGGGCTTCCTCTGGAATGGGGAGGGAAATGGTGTTCCGTCTGGCAGACCGGTACGGAGGTTTCCAGGAGATCTGGGTCATTGGCAGAAGAAAGGAGCGGCTGGACACACTGGACGGGAAGGTCCCGGTGAAGCTACGGAAGTTTCCCCTGGATCTGACAAAAAAGGAGGACCTGGAGGTCCTGGCCGCAGCCCTGGCTGAAAAAAAGCCGGAGGTGAAATTTCTGGTAAATGCCGCGGGCTTTGGGATCACAGGGCCTGTGGGAAGCTTCCCAGAGGAAGAAGCCGCCTCCATGGTGCGGTTAAACTGCGAGGGCCTGACGGCTGTGACGGAGCTGGTCCTTCCTTATATCCCCGACAACAGCCGGATCCTCCAGTTTGCTTCGGCCGCGGCCTTTATGCCCCAGCCGGGATTCGCCGTCTATGCGGCCACCAAGGCTTATGTCTTAAGTTACAGCCGGGCGCTGGGAGAGGAGCTGAGGCGGAGAAGGATCTTTGTCACCGCCGTGTGCCCCGGCCCTGTGGATACGGAGTTTTTTGGGAAGGCCTTAAACGGAAAGCCCATGGATCCCTTTAAGCGGCTGTTCATGGCCAGGACGAACTATGTGGTGGACCGGGCGTTTTCCGACTGCCTGAAGGGAAAACCGGTGTCCGTGCCGGGACTTTCCATGAAGGCGTTTTATGTGCTGTGCCGCATCTGCCCCCACAGCCTTTTAATGAAATTTCTCACATGGAAATAAGAGGAGATGGATACGTTGGATAAAAAAATAAAAAAAGGAATGTACGGATACCGGGACGCCCATAAAAAAAGGCAGATCCTTCTGGTCTCTCTGTTTCTCTTAGTGATCGCGGCCCTTCTGGTCTCCCGGTATTTCATTACCTGGAAATCCTTAAAAAACCTGGTGACCATCAGTGCCATTTTAACGGTGCTTCCCATGGCGAACCTGGCGTCGCCCCTGGTGGCCTCCTGGAAGATCCGGACTGCTCCCAGAGAGCTTTATGACGCCTGCCGCCCTTACGAGGAAAAGTTCCCTGTGCTGTATGATCTGATCATCACCTCCCGGGATTTTATCATGCCGGTGGACGTGGCTGTGATCCATCCCACCGGTGTATACCTTTACTGCCCGAAGAAGGGCATTGACACCAAGGCGGCGGAAAAGTTTTTAAACGAGATGCTGACCGGATGGAAGTTAGACGGAAACGCCAGGATCATGACGGAAAAGAAAAATTTCCTCACCCGGCTTTCTACCTTAAAAAATGTCACTGAGGATGAGGACGACGGAAGCGCGCCTCATGTGGAAAAGCTTTTAAAGAGCCTTTCCATGTAAGAGAAAGGATACCATGCAGGAGATCACCATTGGAACCAACGAGGCCGGACAGCGGCTGGATAAATTCCTGGCCAAGTATATGAAGCTGGCCCCCAAAAGCTTTTTTTATAAGATGATGCGCAAGAAGAATATCACCTTAAACGGAAAAAAGTGCGAGGGCGGGGAAATGCTGGCAGAGGGCGATACGGTAAAGCTGTTTCTGGCAGACGAGACTATTGAAAAATTTTCGGAAATAAAGGTACAGAAGATACAGAAAGAAAAGAAGGTACAGCTTTCCATCCTCTATGAGGACGAGGATATCCTTCTGATCAACAAGCCCGCAGGCATGCTGTCCCAGAAGGCCAAGGACACAGATCTTTCCCTGGTGGAATATCTGACCGACTATCTGATGGAGAACGGCAGTGTTACAGAAGGATCCCTGCGGAGCTTTAAGCCCTCGGTGTGCAACCGGCTGGACCGGAATACCAGCGGAATCGTGGCAGCGGGGAAATCCCTGGCGGGCTCACAGATGCTTTCGGAGGTGTTCAGGGACCGGACGGTCCACAAATATTACAAGTGCATCGTTTACGGACCGGTCCGGGAGGCCAGGACCGTTGACGGCTGGCTTTTAAAGGATCCGCGTACCAACCAGGTGAAGATCCTTTCCAGGGCCGACCCGGAAGGGGAGGCAAAGCGGATCGTGACCCGGTATGAGCCTCTGGCCGTTACGGAACGGCTCACGCTCCTTAAGGTGACCCTGCTTACGGGACGCTCCCACCAGATCCGGGCCCATTTATCATCCATGGGCCATCCGATCCTGGGAGACGGGAAGTACGGGGGCGGAGGATCCCTGGAGCTGGAGCGGAAATACCGGCTGAAGGGCCAGCTCCTTCACTCGTACCGGCTGGAGTTCCCAGCCCTTACGGGACGGTTTGCCCACCTTTCCGGGAAGGCATTTGAAGCGCCGCTTCCGGAAACGTTCCTGCGGGCCGCAGAGGGCGAGGGGCTTCTCTTAAACGGGAATCCGGGAGGAGCGCGGTAATATGGGAACCTGGAAGACCAGAGGCTTAAGGGGATCCACCCTGGAGGAGCTCATCAACCGTACCAACGAGAGCTACCGGGAAAAGGGACTGGCGCTGATCCAGAAGATCCCCACGCCCATCACACCCATCGAGATCGATAAGGCCAGCCGCCATATCACACTGGCCTATTTCGATATGAAGAGCACCGTGGATTACATTGGCGCTGTCCAGGGGATCCCGGTGTGCTTCGACGCAAAGGAATGTGCGGTCCGTACCTTTCCTTTGCAGAACATCCACCCCCACCAGATCGCTTTCATGCGGGAATTTGAAAAGCAGGGGGGAGTGGCTTTTATCATCCTTTCCTTTACATCCCAGGGCGAGATCTATTACGTCCCATTCGACGTGATCGCCGGGTTCTGGAAACGGATGGAGGACGGGGGAAGAAAAAGTTTTACGTATGAGGAAGCGGCAGCGAAGGCCTGGAAGATCCGCAGCTGCCAGGATATGCTGGTCCATTACCTGGAGGAGCTCCAGCTGGATCTGGACCGGAAGGAAGCGCTGGAACAGGGCGAGACCCCATAAAACAAAGGAGGAGTTACAGTTTATGGATTTTATTATCTCTCTTGTGGTCATTCTGATCTTTGTGGCTGTATCCATGAAAAAAAGCGGGCAGCTGGACGAGGTCATGAAGGGTATGAAGAAAAAAAAACAGAACGAGGCGGACAACGTGGTCTATGAACAGACCGAGGACGCGCCGAAAAAGAAAAAGGCAAAGGCAAAAAAAGGAGGAGGCGTTCCCAGGAATCTCGGAAAAGGAGTGGGGATCGCTGCGGCTGTGCTGGTGGCGGCCGTTCTGGCCTTCGACAGCTACTACACTCTTTCAGAGGAAGAAATGGCTGTGGTCACCACCTTCGGAAAGCCGTCGGTCCAGGAGGCGTCAGGCCTTCACTTTAAGGTGCCGCTGATCCAGCAGGTGACAAAGATCTCCAAGGCCATCACCGGCATGCAGATCGGCTACACCACGGATCCGGAACGGGCCGAGGGGGCTTCCATGGAAAATCCGGTCTCCATTGAAAAGGAAAGCCTTATGATCACCAATGACTTTAACCTGATCAATGTGGACTTCTACGTGGAGTACATGGTCACGGACCCCATCCAGGCCGTCCGCCACAGACATGTGTACGAAAGCATCATTAAAAACCTGGCCCAGAGCTATATCCGTGACACGGTGGGCCTTTATAACGTGGATGACGTGATCACCACAGGAAAGACCCAGATCCAGGAGCGGGTCAAGGAGCAGCTGACCAACCGTCTGGTGGAGGAAAACATCGGATACGGCATTTACAACGTGTCCATCCAGGATTCCGGAATGCCCAGGGAGGACGTATCCAATGCATTTAAAGCCGTGGAGGATGCCAAGCAGGGAATGGAGACGGCCATTAATACGGCGAAAAAATACCAGTCGGAAAACATCCCCAAGGCCAATGCAGAGGCCGATAAGCTCTTACAGGAGGCGGAGGCCTATAAGCAGCAGAGGATCAACGAGGCCAACGGACAGGTGGCACGTTTCGAGGATACATACGCTGAGTATGTAAAGTATCCTCTGATCACCAAAAAACGTATGTTCTACGAGACCATGGAGGAGCTCCTGCCGGATCTGAAGGTGATCATCGACAATGGCAGCGGCACCCAGACCATGCTGCCTCTGGAGCCCTTTGCCAATGTGACGGAAGGGACATCCGGAAACCAGACCCCGCAGGCCGCAGCGCCGGCCGGCCAGTAAGAGGAGGAGAAGCATATGAAAAAAACAGGAAGAAAGATCGCATTATTCATCATCCTCATCGCCGGCTTGATCACACTGGGCTCCAGTATGGTCAGCACCTATAACGACGAGTATAAGCTGGTGCTCCAGTTCGGAAAGGTGGTGCGGGTCATCGACACGCCAGGCCTGAGCTTTAAGGTCCCCTTTATCCAGACCACCCAGTCCATCCCCAATTATGAGATGGTTTACGACCTGGTTCCCAGTGAAGTGAACACCAGGGATAAAAAGGTGATGCTCACCGATTCCTTTGCCTTATGGAGCGTGACGGATCCCCTGGAGTATCTGTCCCGTCTGGGAGCCAGTAAGGCCAATGCGGAAAGCCGCATTTCCGTGGTGGTCTACAATGCCGTGAAAAATGTTATCTCCTCCACGGACCAGGCGGACGTGATCTCCGGCCGTGACGGGAAGTTAGCGGAGCTTATTACGGAACGGATCGGAAATTCCCTGGACAGCTATGGGATCACTGTGAAAAAGGTAGAGACCAAGATGTTAGACCTGCCGGATTCCAATAAGGAGGCCGTTTACCAGCGTATGATCTCAGAGCGTCAGAACATCGCCGCCGGTTATACGGCAGACGGCCAGTACCAGTCCAACGTCATTAAGAACACCACCGATAAGGATGTGTCCATCATCATCTCCGAGGCAGAGGCCAAGGCGGAGAAGATCCGGGCCGAAGGCGAGGCTGAGTACATGCGGATCCTCTCCAATGCCTACAACGATGAGAGCAAGGCGGATTATTACAATTACATCCGCAGCCTGGACGCCTTAAAGGCCAGCCTGAAGGGCTCCAACAAGACGGTGATCTTAAATGAAAATTCTGAACTGGCCCGGATCCTCCAGGGGAACTGATGGACAATTCTGGAAAAATCTGCTATACTTTAAAGGAACGGAGCGATCCGGAATCAGAGAAAAGGAGTGTACGTTATGTCTAAAGTCGTTGATAATTTTTTAAAGTACATTGCATTTGATACCCAGTCTGCCGAGGACGCCGCCTCTGTGCCCAGTACAGAAAAGCAGTTTGCCCTGGCAAAGCTTCTGGTGGAGCAGTTAAAAGCCCTGGGGGTAAAGGATGTGTCCATGAGCGAACACTGCTACGTATATGGCACCATTCCGGCTACGGCGGAGACCGACTGTCCGGTGGTGGGCTTCCTGGCCCATATGGACACCTCTCCGGATTTTTCCGACGAGAACACCCGTCCCCAGCTGATCCAGAACTATAACGGCGGAGACATTATCCTGAATAAAAATCTGGGCATTAAAATGAGCCCGGAGGTATTCCCGGCATTAAAGAACTATGTGGGCAAGGACCTGATCACCACCGACGGCACCAGCCTTCTGGGCGGAGACGATAAGGCCGGTATTGCCGAGATCATGACTATGGCTGAATATTTCATGGCACATCCGGAGATCCCCCACGGGACCATCAAGATCGCCTTTACTCCCGACGAAGAAGTGGGACACGGCGTGGATTTCTTCGACGTACCCGGCTGGGGCGCCGATGTGGCTTATACAGTGGACGGCGGAGCCTTCGGCGAGATGGAATATGAGACCTTCAACGCAGCTTCCATGAGCGTCACCATTCACGGCCAGAACATCCACCCAGGCAGCGCCAAGGGCAAGATGAAAAACGCCATCCTCATCGGTCTGGAATTCCAGTCCATGCTCCCGGAGGCAGAAAAGCCCCAGTATACAGAAATGTATGAGGGCTTCTACCATCTCAATGGGATCTCCGGAAACGTGGAGGAGACTGTACTGAAATACATCGTCCGCGACCATGATAAGGAGATCTTTGAATCCAGGAAGGCCATGGGCCATACCATCGCTGACTTCTTAAATAAGAAGTATGGAGAAGGCACCGTTGTGGTGGAGACCTCCGATACGTATTACAATATGGCAGAAAAGATCCGTCCCCATATGTATTTAATGGATATCGCTGCCGAGGCCTTTAAGGAGCTGGGAGTGGATACGCCCAACGTCCGCCCGGTGCGCGGCGGTACCGACGGCTCCAGGCTGTCCTATATGGGCCTTCCGTGTCCCAACCTCTGCACTGGAGACCACAATGCCCATGGAAAATATGAATTTGTATGCATCCAGTCCATGGAGCAGACCGTGGAACTGCTGATCAAGATCGCAGAGAAATTTAAGGATGTAAAAAAAAGCTTAATACGAGGCTGAAACCAAAAGCTTCCGGAGAGAAGATCCTCCGGGAGCTTTTTTTCTGATCTTTTATTCTGGATGAAACTTTCTTCTTTTTTGGCACGTCTATATATGTGATAAAACAAAAAATGACAGAAAAGGACAGGTTTCCCATGGTTTTCAGCAGTCTGGAATTCATATTCCAATTTTTACCCATATTTTGAAGTGCTATACTAATGTTGTAACAGGAGTGGCTAATAAGATATAATCAATC
>ENA-UOJV01000134-UOJV01000134.1-human-gut-metagenome-genome-assembly--contig:-C82-NODE-134-length-124386-cov-31.105653_pt1 | contig 124386 bp, 89 predicted proteins | sample MGYA00242356_ERZ723903 | MGnify/ENA metagenome assembly ERZ723903
CTGGAGCGGGTTTAGCGGAACCATTCACCTCAACGGTGATATGAGTTTCGGGGTATGCGTTAACCGCTAACGCTTATGAAGATCCCGGCAAGGTTGCAACAAGTGCGGCGGATTTGGCTGGCGCCGTTGCGAGCTGGGAGACTGACGAATACAACGAAAACTGGGGACTTGCCGCACAGAAGGCATCTTCGGCATACGCGCTGGGTTTTCACGGTCAAGGTGTGAAAGTCGGGCAGATGGATTCGGGTATCCTTAAGACCCATTCTGAGTTGTCTGGCGACCGTTGGCATGCCGTTTCAGCTTCTGGTACATATACCCACGACGGTGAGCGTTATCCGCAGTACGCGTATGGTTCTTACCCCAAGGATACCCATAAATACTATGCGGGCGAGAACTTTTCTTTAGACGGATACTACAACTCTGAATTCAATGACAATCATGGCACGGGTTGCGCGGGTGTGTATGCCGGCAACCGTGACGGCCTGGGGATGCACGGTGTTGCGTGGGGATCTGAATTTTATTCGGCCAACACGGGCGGTACCGATGATTCCAATTACGGTCCCTTCCCGGATTACGGTTTCTTTAAAGCTGGGTATGACGCTCTTGTGAATGCTGGCGTCAAGATCATCAACAACAGTTGGGGTACAAATCTCAAGCGAGTTGACGACAATGGAAACATTGTGAGTTACTACTACAGTGGCGTTGAACTTTCGACAGAGAAGGACATTGAGTACGAGTACTTCATGTTCAAGAAGAACTACAACGAAGGAAAGACGTTTGTTGATGCGGCTTGGGAGGCTGTACAGGGCAAAGATGTCATCCAGGCCTTTTCGGCAGGCAACAATTACCGTAACAGTCCGTATCATCGTGCGCTTTATCCGTACTTCAATCCTGATGCCGAGAATCAATGGCTGGCTGTTTCAGGTTTGAAACAGAATAATAAAACGACGGATCCGGACAACTACCAACTTGAATCGAGCTTTAATGAGGCTGGTTTTGCCAAATGGTGGACTTTGTCGGCTCCTGGACAGAACGGGCGTACCTCGAATATCAGTGGCGGTTATGGTTCCTATAGCGGAACCTCCATGGCAACACCATTTGTTTCCGGTGCCTTCGCCGTGCTGGCTTCGCGTTATCCTGACATGAGTGCTGTTCAGGTTCGTCAGGTTTTGTTGACGACCGCAAACCACAAGAACTCTGACGGCACTAATATGGAAGGTTGGGAGAATGTTGACGGAACGCCACTGGCCGAAGGTGAGGTTTCCGATCGAATGGGGTGGGGCGTACCGGATCTCGAAAAGGGGATGTACGGCCTCGGTCAGCTCTTCGGACATTTTGATTACGGCCTGCAGGAAGGGCATCTTGATGTCTGGTCCAATGATATTTCCCAGGTTGCACTTGATCAACGAGAAAGGGAGGACCTTCAGTGGCTGGATGGGGCTATGGACGAAAATGGCGACGTAGTTATCTCTGCTAATGCCGACGATTACAAGTTGACCGATTCAAGCACCGGCGAGGCCAACCCTGACGGACAGCCTCATGACTACGATTTGGCCGGTATTGCGGATAAGACCGTCACGCTTGAAGAGGCTCAGAAGTGGCGCTTGGAGTATTACGAAAAGCGCATTGCATCCATTAACGACAAGATTGAAAACGGCCTTTACAATGGTTCTCTGACCAAGAGCGGCACCGGTACTTTGGTGATGACGGGCAACAACACCTACCGCGGCGGTACGGTTGTAGAGGACGGTGCTCTCTACGGCTTCAATCACTCCTTCGGTGTCACCGGAGATGACGGTACGGCAACTGCCAATGGCAAGGTAACCGTCAACGGCGGTGTTTTCGGCGTCATCAATTCGTACGACGATACCTTCACAATGAAGGGATCGCTGTCAACAAATGCGGATGCCGGTCATTCGGTTGACATTACCGTCAACAAGGGCGGCACATATGCTCTCGCGGCCGGCCAGGATGTGAGTGTCGGTACGCTGACCTTCAATGAAGGTGCCGGTCTTACGATCACGGCTCTTGACAGGGATGTCTTGGCTGCCGCTATGAATGGGGAGACCATCACTGGGTCTCTGACGGCTGAAAAGCTTGAAGGAGCTGAGAATGCGGCTCCAAACCCGGACTACGCCTTCTTCACCACTGACATCACGGTCGACAACAACAAGCTCACGGCTACCATGAGCCGCAATGAGAGTGCGGCCACCGACTATGCGGTCGGTGCTTCTCAGGCTGCGGTGGCGAGCACCATCGTTGCGGCTGCTGACAGTGCGCTCATGAGTGATCTGGCGCTTTCGACCAAGGATGCATTCCGGAGCACGATTGCCTCTCTCGGCAGCGATCTGCATCTGACGATGCAGGAAGCCACGATGATGAGCTCCGCCTCAATGGTGCGCACGATCAAGGATATTGCAGCCGACTTCGGCGTCGCCAAGACGGCTGAGCTTGACAACGGCGTTCGTCTCTGGGCTGCAGGCACGGGTGCATGGATGAGTCTTGATGGTGGTTCGGCCGATGCTGATACCGACACCTACACCGGCTACATCGGCGCCGATTATCTCTACGGCAACGACAACAAGTTGGGCATCTTCTTCGGCTATGGTTCGACGAACCTTGATGCTGGTCTTGCGGGCAAGATCGACAGCAACGATCTGCACTTCGGCATCTATGGTCAGAACAACTGGGATTACGTCGGCCTCGGTTATGGTCTGATCTACACGACGCAGGATCGCGACGGCGACCGTACGCTCACCGTTGGTGCAGATTCTCTGCGCAATCAGGTCTCGTATGACGCCGATGTGACGCAGCTCTTTGTTGAAGCAAGCTATCGCGGCTTGAGCAACGAGAGCTTCTCCGTCGAGCCTTATGCCGGCTTGGGCTACATGCACGTGAGCGCCGACAGCTTTACCGAGCACGTTGGAAACTACGCGTTCAAGACCGAATTTGACGATCAGGACGTGTGGACCTTCAATCTCGGCGTACGCGGCAAGAAGAACTTCACTGTGGGTGACGCTCGCATGGCAGTCAAGGGCGACGTTGCCTGGATGCAGTTCTTCGGCGACAACCAAGGTACGGCCCGCATGACCATTGCCGATGCGGGCACCGCTCAGCTTGAGGGCGATGAGCTCAACGGCTTGGGCGTGGTGAGCCTTGGCATTGAAACCGAAATCGGCAAGAGCGCAACGCTCGGGGTCTCCTACACCGGTGCCTTCGGCAGCGACGTCACCTCGCATGGCGTCGGGGCGACGGTGAAGATCCTCTTCTAACCAAAAGAAAAACTCTAAATTTCCCCTGAGGCACTCGCGCAAGGAATTGACCAGCCTTGCCGGGAGCCTCATTTGCGGGGCAGTCTCTCTGACGGGGCTGCCCCTTTTTGAGCGCAGGTCGGATTGTAGGAGGCAACGTAAGGCGGGGAGGGGCTTGACCGGATCGAAGGCCCGGTCACGAGCTCAGTCGTCGGCGCCGACATGCACAAACTGCCCGAGCACGGACTTGCGCGCGACGAGGTCCGGAAGCCATTTCTCCTTGAGCATCTTGCGGTAGACCGACGTGATCTTCTCGAGCACGGGGATGTAGGTGGTGGTGCGCGCCGCCGCCCATAGCGTTTTTTCAATGTTGGCCGTCCCGGTGAGATGCACCGTCACGTCCTGGAGCGAATCGCGAATGCTCCAGAGACTCATCGGAGGCAGGATGGTCCAGCCAAGACCGCGACAGACGGCATTGGTGGCCGACTGGGCGTTTTCCATCACGATGCGTCGGTGCACGCTCAAGCCCAGAATGCGCAGCATGGCTTGGGACCGTCGCCAGTCGAGGGATTCGTGGCGGCTTGAAACGAAGGGCAGGGTGAGTCTCGTAAAGAGCTGCTCGGGCGGGAGCATGTCGGCGTCGATCCTCTCGGTCTTGGGGTAGACGATGAGGTAGCGCTCCGAAACAAGCATGCGGGCTAGCGACCTATCTTCGGCCGGGATGTCGGGCGCCACGGCAACGTCAAAGCGCCCTTCGTGAAAGTCCTGAACGATCTTCGGAATGAGGCCCCACTGGGCGTCGAAGTTTTCCACCATGGGCAACAGCGCCGCCTCGATTTCGCTGCTTGCGTAGCTTGCGGCGCCCTCGGTAATTCCAAAGCGAAGCGACCGGATCTGACCGGTGAGGATGGCTTCGACGGCGCGAAGAAAGCGCTGCGATTCGCTCACCACGTCCTGCGCGGGAGCAAGGATCTCTTCGCCTCTCTGCGTGAGCCGCGGCGGGCGCACCGTCCGGTCAAAGAGGCGAACGTCAAGAAGGCGCTCGAGACGATCAATGGCCTGCGAGACCGCCGACTGCGTGAGTCCCAGGCGGCGCGCGGCCTCTGAAAACGAGGGACTTCTTGCGGCATGCACGAACACCGCAAGCTGCGCGGGCTGCACGGCGCGAAGGTCAATTTTGCGGTGCGGGCCGCTCACCGGGCCGAAAGCGCCTGCGGCGATGTCGGAGGCAAATTCGCGGCGGCCGGAAGCGCCGCCCAACGGTTCCTGCGATAGCGGTGCGGATTTTTGAGGGTTCATGGGAGCAGCCGCCGACTGGATGCTTGGCATGATGGATTAGGTGAGAGAATGGAAAATCATTAGCCTTGCTAATAATAAGGCGGATCGGAATCTCCGGCATTAGGATGCAGTCACAGGCGGTCGGCAACCGTTCGTTTTGACGGCGTCTGGTTTCGCGAAGGAAATCGACAGCGGCGGCAGGTTCCGTCTCCCTTGGTAGGTTCGGTGTGCGGTAAACCCGATCGTCTGTCGTTTTCTGCCGAAGCCGGGCAAGTGCGGTTGCCAAAAGGTTTTACGGTGTTTGGCAGAACGCCTCAGTCATTTGTTCTTCTTTTGTCCCTTTCCTCTTGCAGCCTGCGGTCGTGAGCGCAATGCCATGCGGCCGCAGGCGATTTTTTTACTTTAAGCGCCCGGGATTTTCCCGCGATGCGGGGGAGTTCCGGGGAGGAAAATGTCGCAGATAGGATATTCCCTCATCCTCGTAGTACATTAGATTAGGTAATTGTCTTTAAGAAAAACAACCCGGCAAGGCTGCATGAACTTGCCGGGTCGTAAGGGGTTTGCTCATGAAGCGTCGTTGATTGCGACGCTACAGGGGGCCTTGCATCAGCGCGTGAAGTCCTCGCGCATCTGATCGAGGATGGCGGCGGCGTTCTGCGCGATGTCGCCTGCGGTCATGCCCGCGTAGATGCCTTCACTTGCCGCACCGTGCAGGTACACGGCGCCGAGCGTGGCGCTCACGAGGTCGTAGTGCTGGGCAAAGAGGGCGCCCAGCATGCCGGCCAGCACATCGCCCGAGCCTGCGGTCGCAAGCGAGGCGTTGCCGGTCGGGTTGATCCAGCAGCGCGAGCTGCGAAGCGCGACGACGCTTCCGACGCCCTTCAGAATCGAGATGGCGCCCGTCTGCAGCGACAGCTCGCGGCAGGCATTGATGCGGTCGGCTTCAACGTCCTTGATGGCCTTGCCGAGAATGGCGGCGGCTTCGCCCGGGTGCGGCGTGATCACGGTGTGCGAGCGGCGCGCAAGAACCGCATCCTGCAGCTTCTGGTCGTCAGCGATCATGCGAAGCGCATCGGCGTCGAGAATGAGCATCGCGGGGCTTGCGATCGCCGCTTCAAGACGCGCACGGGCCTTGTCGGAAAAGCCCATGCCGCAGCCCACCACGTTGCAGGTGGTCTTGGTGAGGTCAACCGGCTCGGTCGCAAACATGAGTTCCGGATAGAGCATGTCGTAGGCCGGGGCTTTCTCGCTCATGAGCTCAACGGTGACGCGCCCGGCGCCCATCACGAGCGCCGCACGGGCGGCAAGAAGCGCCGCACCAACCGTGCCGTCGGCGCCGCCGATCACGGCGACGTGCCCGTAGGTGCCCTTGTGGGTGTTGCGGTCGCGCCGCTCGCAGACGTGGCGGAAGTCGCTCTGATCAATCACGCCCAGGGTCGAGAGGGGAACCGAGACGTCGAGTTCGTTGACGATGATTTCGCCTGCGGCATCGGCGCCGTCGCACATGTAGCAGCCAGCCTTCGGAGCGAGCATCGCCATCGTGATGTCGGCGTGGCACCCCTTGATGCCGCCCACCCAGTGGCCGGTCATGGCGTCAAGACCCGTCGGGATATCGATCGACACGCGAAGCGCACGGCGCTCGTTGAACCACATTGCGGCGTCGAGGAAGTCGCCTGCGAGCGCCTTCTTCAGACCCGTGCCGAAGATCGCGTCGACCACGACGTCGGCCTTGTCGGCGCTGTAGGGGTCGGCAATCACCGTGCCGCCGGCCGAGACCCAGGCATCAAACATCATGCGCGCTTCCTCGGTCTTGGGCTTGTCGCAGCCGATCAGGGCGCAGGTGACGCGCTTGCCTTTGTTTTTCAGGAAAATCGCGGCGGCAAAGCCGTCGCCGCCGTTGTTGCCAGGGCCGCAGGCAATGACGACGTGCTGCGCGTCGGGGCGCTCGGCAAGAATTTTTTCAGCCACGGCGCGGCCGGCGCGGCGCATGAGTTCGCCCTCGGGCAGAACGTTGCTGAAGCGGTGCTCGAGAGCGGCTAGCTCGTCGAGATTGAGAATTTGTTGAGCCATAACCTTGATCGGAAAAAAGCGTAGCGATCGAAAAATGAGCGTTTCTCGTGAAGGCCGGGCAATCGCACCGAGGGGCAAAAATAGGCCCGCAAGGAAGCCTGCGGCCGTCAACGCCGCCCGGATTTTAGACCAGCAGGCGGCGTACTGCTGCAAATTACCTATTCTCTCCGGGCGGCAGCAAGGCATGAAACAAGGTGTGCGGGGAGCCCTCTTCGAGTAAAAAGAAAGGCAAAAGGGCAATGTGCATCTCGTATAATCCATAGATTGACCGCCCGGCAAGCACAAACGCCTCCCGAATGCCTCTTTTTTAAACGAATGCCGGTCATCAACCGGCACGCTTGATAGGGGAGCGGAGGGGGTCGAAAAGCGCGTTACGCCGGGGCGGGCCACGATTTCATCTTCCAACGGTTTTTTGAGCCATCTATGTCCAACGCATCCGTCGTTATCAGGATCCCCGGTTCCCGTGCACTGTCGACCTTCCGAGCCGAACGGCTTCTTGCCCGGCTCGAGGGTGCTGCGCGTGCAGTAACAGCCGTCAGCGGCCGCTACATTCACTTTGTTCATGCCGAGCACGTGCTCGGCGAGGCCGAGCAAAAGCGCCTTGAAACGCTGCTTGACTACGGCGATCCCGCCGAGGACGTTCGTGCCGACGTCGCGTTTCTCGTGGTGCCGCGCCTGGGCACGATCAGCCCCTGGGCGTCGAAGGCAACCGACATCGTGCACAACACCGGCATCAACGACGTGCTGCGCGTCGAGCGCGGCGTCGTGTATTCGATCACGCTCGCCGACGGCGCCAAGCTTACCGACGAGGAGCTCTCGGCCGTCACGGCGCTTCTGCACGATCGGATGACCGAGACGGTTCTTCCGGTTGACGCCGATCCCGCACAGCTTTTTGCCGACGTCAAAGGCAAGCCAATGGCCGTGGTCGACATCCTGGGCGGCGGGCGCGAAGCGCTTGAAAAGGCCAACGTTGAGTTTGGCCTTGCGCTTGCTCCCGACGAAATCGACTACCTTCTTGATGCCTTCGGCAAGGCCAAGCGCAACCCGACCGACGTCGAGCTCATGATGTTTGCGCAGGCCAACTCCGAGCACTGCCGCCACAAGATCTTCAACGCCAAGTTCACGATCGACGGCGTGGATCAGGACAAGACGCTCTTCGGCATGATCCGCGAGACGCACAAGAAGTCGCCGCGCGGCACGATCGTTGCCTATTCGGACAATGCCGCGGTCTTTGAAGGCCCCACCGTTACGCGTCTCTATCCGCGTCCCACGAAGGACGACCTCTTCGGCGCCAAGTTCGAGGAGCGCCTCGAACCCGTGCACACGGTCTTCAAGGTTGAAACCCACAACCACCCGACGGCGATCAGCCCCTTTCCGGGCGCGTCCACCGGTTCGGGCGGCGAAATCCGCGACGAGGGTGCCACGGGCCGCGGCGCGCGTCCGAAGGCGGGCCTGTGCGGCTTCTCGGTCTCGGCCCTGCATCTGCCTGAAAAGATCCAGAGCTGGGAAAACGACAAGGACACGACGGGTCTTGCTGCCGATGGCGACAAGACCGTCTACGGGCAGCCCGACCGCATCGCGACGCCTCTTTCGATTATGACCGACGGCCCGTTGGGCGCTGCGGCCTTCAACAATGAATTCGGCCGTCCGAATATTCTGGGCTACTTCCGCGTCTTCGAGTCGCGCGTGGGCGACGTTCGCTACGGCTACCACAAGCCCATCATGCTCGCGGGCGGCATCGGCAACATCCGCGAGGATCAGACCGCCAAGCACACGCTTGAACCCGGCACGCTCATGATCGTTCTGGGCGGCCCCGGCATGCGCATTGGCCTGGGCGGCGGCGCCGCGAGCTCGATGTCTTCGGGCTCGAACGCTGCAAGCCTTGACTTTGACAGCGTGCAGCGCGGCAATCCCGAAATGGAGCGCCGTGCGCAGGAAGTGATCGACCGCTGCTGGGCCTGCGGCGCCGACAACCCGATTCTCGCGATTCACGACGTGGGCGCGGGCGGGCTTTCCAACGCCATGCCCGAGCTTGCCGACCTTTCGGGTCACGGCGCGCGTCTGTCGCTTGACAAGGTGCCGGTTGAAGAAAAGGGCATGAGCCCGCTCGAAGTCTGGTGCAACGAGAGCCAGGAGCGGTATGTGATTGCCATCGCGCCCGAGTCGCTTGAAAAGTTCGATGCCTTCTGCCGCCGCGAGCGCTGCCCGTACGCAGTCTTGGGCGAAATCAGCGAAGACGGCAACCTCGTGGTCGACGGCCGCAAGGGAGAAGACCGCGCGGTCGACATGCCCATGGACGTTCTGCTCGGCAAGCCCCCGCGCATGCATCGCGATGTGAAGAGCGTCAAGCGCGAGCTCACCGCGTTCAACCCCGGCGCCCTCACGGTGAAGGAGGCCCTCTACAAGGTTCTGCGTCACCCGACCGTGGGCAACAAGAGCTTCCTCATCACCATTGGCGACCGCACCGTGGGCGGTTTGGTGTCGCGCGATCAGATGGTTGGTCCCTGGCAGGTGCCGGTGGCCGACTGCGCCGTCACGAACGTCAACTTCACGGGCTTTGAAGGCGAGGCGATGGCTGTGGGCGAACGCACGCCCGTGGCCGTGATCGACTCGGCCGCCGCAAGCCGCATGGCAATCGGCGAGGCGATCATGAACATTGCCGCAGCCGACATCGATCTGGGCCTGGTGAAGCTCTCTGCCAACTGGATGGCCGCCTGCGGCGCCGAAGGCGAGGATGCCAAGCTCTTTGCCGCCGTGCAGGCTGCCAGCACCTTCTGCCAGGAACTCGGCGTTGCCATTCCCGTGGGCAAGGACTCCTGCTCGATGCGCACGGCCTGGAAGGACGGCGCCGAGAACAAGTGCGTGACGAGCCCGATTTCGCTCATCGCCTCGGCCGCGGCCCCTGTCACCGACGTGCGCGTGACGTTGACCCCGCAGCTTCGCATGGACAAGCCCTCGGTGCTTCTTGCCTTTGATCTCGGCAAGGGCGCCAACCGCATGGGCGCCTCGATTCTTGCTCAGGTTGCGCAGAGCTTTGGTTGCGAAGCGCCCGACATCGCGCACAGCAGCGTGCTCTCGCGCTTTGTGAAGCTCCTGCGCAAGCTCACGCTTGCGGGCTGCGTCTACGCCTACCACGACCGCAGCGACGGCGGTTTGGCGACGACCTTGGCCGAAATGATGTTTGCCACGCACTGCGGCCTCTCGATCAACCTCGACGATCTGCTTGCCGTGAGCAAGAAGGATCCCTCGGCGCTTGAGACGCTCTTTAACGAAGAATTGGGCGCCGTGATCCAGATCCCGGCCGATCGTCTGCGCGACGTGCGCTCGGCGATCCGCGCGGCGGGCCTCGCAGACTACTTCGCCTTGATCGGCGAACCCAACCAGAGCAACGTGCTCACCGTGACCGCCAACGGCCGCGAGATCCTGCACGAGCGCCGCACCGACATGATGGCCGCCTGGTGCGAGGTGAGCCATCAGATCGCCCGCGGCCGCGACAATCCGGCTTGTGCCGACAGCGAATTTGCGGTGCAGACGAGCTCCTCGGCCCGTGGTCTTTTTGTGAAGACCACGTTCAATCCCGAAGAGCGCGTCTCGGGTCCGTACATCCACAACGGCGAAGCGCGCCCGAAGATGGCCGTGCTGCGCGAGCAGGGCGTGAACTCCCACGTCGAGCTCGCGGCTGCCTTTACGCGTGCGGGCTTTGAGGTCTACGACGTGCACATGACGGACCTCCTCTCGGGCCGCATCGATCTCTCGATGTTCTGCGGTCTGGGCGTTGCGGGCGGCTTCTCCTACGGCGACGTTCTCGGCGCCGGCGGCGGCTGGGCCAAGACGATCCTGCACAATGCCAAGCTTTCCGACATGTTCGCCGAGTTCTTCAACCGCCGCGACACGTTCGCGCTTGGCATCTGCAACGGCTGCCAGATGATGAGTCACCTCCACACCCTCATTCCGGGTGCCGAGCACTGGCCCAACTTCGTGCGCAACCGCTCCGAGCAGTTCGAAGCGCGTCTCGTGCAGGTGCGGATTGAGGAGAGCCCCTCGATTCTCTTTGCCGGCATGGCAGGCAGCTCGATGCCGATCGTCAACAGCCACGGCGAAGGCCGCGTGCAGTGGCGCAGCGCCGAAGACGCCGCGAAGTGCCTCGTGGCCGCGCGCTACGTCGACGGCGGCGGCAACCCCACCGAGGTCTATCCGTTGAATCCCAACGGCTCCGAAGGGGGCGTCACGAGCGTCACCACGCCCGACGGGCGCTTTACGATCATCATGCCGCACCCGGAACGCACGCACCGCACTGTGCAGATGTCGTGGCATCCGCGTCTCGCGGGCGAGCTCTCGCCCTGGATGCGCATGTTTGACAATGCCCGCGCCTGGGTGGGCTAGTCGTTAAGCCCATGCCTTGGTTTTCAGGGGCGTCGTGAGACGCCCCGGGAAAGCTTCGGCACACAAAACGGCAGCGCCAGTGCAAAGCGCTCAGGGCCGGCGCAGCAGATGATGTTGAAATCTGCGCCGGCCTTTTTTCGCTTTTGCTCTGCGGCGGCTGCCATGAATTTTTTTCGAACCGATCAAGGGGAAAAGCGGTGTTGTTCGGCATGCAGTTGAGCGTCTGGGGCGCTTTTTTCGTCACGAGTCTGCTTCTTGCGATTGCGCCGGGACCGGACAATTTGTTCGTGCTCGTGCAGTCGGCCTCATTGGGCGCGCGTGCCGGACTCTGGGTGGTGACGGGGCTTTTGAGCGGCATCGTCGTGCAGACCTTTGCGGCGGCCTTGGGCATTGCCGCCGTCGTGGCCGCTAGCCCCATGCTCTTTTGGGGCATCCGCATTCTCGGTGCGGCGTATCTGCTCTACCTTGCCTGGGGTGCCTGGAGGGCTGGCGCTGCAGGGAAGGCCAATGTCTATGAGACCTTTTCGGCGCGCTCGCTCTGGCAGCGCGGGTTCGTGATGAACGTCACCAACCCCAAGGTGCAGATTTTCTTTCTTGCGTTCTTCCCGCAGTTCGTCGCGCCCGGGTCCGACACCTGGAGCACCGCCGGTCAGATGGTAGTGATGGGGATCACCTTTGGGCTCGCGACGGCAATCGTCTTTGCCGCCGTTGCGCTCTTTGCGGGGAAGCTCGCCGACAAGCTGCGCACGCCGCGCGTCCAGTTTTTCATGAATCGCGTGAGCGCCGTGATCTTTGTGTTCCTTGCAGCAGGTACACTGCTTTCGGCATAACAAGTAATTGAAGCCGGAGATCAGGACACATGACACTGCACGTAGGGGATGCGGCCGAAGCCGCCGTCGAGGAGGTTGAGGAGCTCTTTGAAGCTGCAAGCTTTACCGATGTTCTCTGGGGCGTTGTAAGCGTCCTTGTGCTGGCGTTTTTCTTTGCGCTCATTCTGCACTCGGTCTGGAAGAGCGCGCAGGCCTATCCCGCGGCGGTTGAAAAGCGCCCCAACGGGGTGCGCGGCGGGCTTCTCTTGGTCGCGGCCTATCTTCTGGCGCAGGGGCTTTTTCGGCTCGCGTCGGCCGCCAACATCGTCGCCTATCTCAATGCCGTCGGAGGCGAGGCCGCAACGCTTGTGATGAACATGAAGTTTGCGGGCCCCGCGGCCCTTGCGGCTCTCATTTCCTTTATCGGCTGCCATCGGCTTGCCTGCGGCAGAAGGCCGCTTGCGGCAGCCGCAGCCCTTGCCGCCATGTGGCTCTCGTCGGTCGTCTATGCGTGGGTCGAGCCCGTCCTCATCGGGGGAGACGGTCCGACGCCGGGCGAATTGGCGTCCCTTGCGATCTTCTCGGGGGCGGCGACGCTCTACCTCCTTATTGCACCTCGCGCGCGGCACACGTATGGGCTGTGGGGCCTCTGAGGGACTCTGAAGGGAGCGCAGTACAAGTGCGTCAGCACACTCACGGTCAGGTAAACGCCTTAGGGATTTCCACGCCATTGTAATTTCGTGCCGTCTCTTTACGATAACGAAAAATTGATGGCGAAGAGTTCGCGCCCATCATCGAAATCAGGGTAAACATCGACCGAGGGCCTGCCGACGGCAGCGTCCTCTGCGGCCGTTTCGTTTCAGACCATGCGTGACAAGCTGCGGTGACGCCTCATGCCGAGGGCTTTCGCGTAGTAGACGAAATAGGGGCAATGACGGGTGCGAAGAACAATAAGACAGAAGAAAAAACCATGCTGTTCTCCCAAAAGGCGGCCGACGATACCGACCGCATCCGCGTCAAGATCTGCGGACTCACGCGAGAGGATGATGTCGTCACTGCGATCGAAGCCGGAGCCGACGCCGTGGGCTTCATCTGCTATCCCGGCAGTTCGCGCTACGTCACGCCCTCGCGTCTGATGGCGCTCACCTCGCTTGTGCCTGATTCCGTTTCCGTCGTCCTTGTCTTCGTCAATCCGACGAGCGAGGAAGTCCGCGAGCACCTTGCACTCTTTCCCAAGGCGATTCTGCAGTTTCACGGCAACGAATCGCGCCCGTTTTGTGATCAGTTCCATGCCACCTACGTGAAGGCCGTGCAGGTGAAGAGCCCTCGCGATCTCATCAAGGCCCAGGAAGAGTATCCGATGGCAAGCGCCCTTGTGGCCGACACGCCGAGCGAAGTCTACGGCGGCACCGGGGAGACCTTCGACTGGAAGGCGGTGGCCGAAGTCCGCAGCCAGATCCATAAGCCCCTTATCATCGCGGGCGGCCTGCGCGAGCAGAACGTGCGCGAGGCGATTGAGCTCCTGCACCCCTGGGCTGTGGATGTTGCAAGCGGCGTTGAAACCGCCCGCGGCATCAAGGATCACGACAAGATCCTCTCCTTCATGCAGGCCGTGCGGCGCGGCTGCGACGCCGATCCGTCGCAGCTTGAATCCGTGAAGGAGTAAGTCTTGAACTTCACCGCGCCTGCGGGCGCGGGTCTTCCGAGTGCTTTAAAAGCGCTTTGAAAGCGCTTCTCTAAAAGCTTGTCCAGTCGGCCGGCGACAGTGTCCGCAGGCCGAATCGGACAAGCTTTTTTGCTGCCCGGCGCACGAGCTTGTCCTTCGTAAAGAGAAGGTCGGCCCCGAGGGCGTAGGCAAGATCAAGAAACTTCTGATCGTCCTTGTCGCGGCAGCGTGCGGGGCAGGGGCATTCGATTGATGCGGGGGTGGATGCGGGGTTGAGCGAGGCGTTCATTGAAACAATGCGTGCCGCCTCGGCATAGGCTTGAAGCGCCGCAAGCTGCTCGCCCTCAGAGAGCCCGAAGTGCGGTCGTGAGAGGACGTCTGCGAGCTCCTCAAGGCAGGCGACGCTGGTGACGGCAATAAGCCTTCCTGCGGCGAGATCTTGGGCAAGTGCCTCGCAGTGCGCGTCCTTCCAGTAGTAGAGGTCGAGAACGACGTTGGTGTCGAGCACCGCAGTAAGCGGTTGCTCGTTTTCATGGGCGCGGGAGGCAGCGGCCGCGAGCGACGCTTTCATCGTTTCAACGTCAAGGGCCCGTTCGCGGGCGTCGACGACGGCAGGCCAGGCGGCAAGCACAAAAAAGCGCGCAGGGGGTGCGGCGTTCTGCATCACCTCCTGCGTGCTTGTCATGTCGTCAAGGCTTTGAGCCGGATTCTCCATCAGGCAGCGTGCGCGATGCGCTCAAGCATGAAGGGCAGAATGCCGTTGGCCTTGAGGTAGGTGAGCTCAACGGGCGTATCGACGCGCACCTTGAGTTCGGTCGTGGCCGTCGTCCCGTCGGGACGGTGGATGACGAGGGTGACGCGCCCCTGCGGCTCCAGCGTCTCAAGACCCTTGATGTCAAACGTCTCGGCGCCGGTGATGCCCAGTTCCTCGACGCCTTCCCCGGGAAGGAACTCAAGGGGCAGCACGCCCATGCCGACCAGGTTCGAGCGGTGGATGCGCTCAAAGCTCTTGACGATCACAGCCTTGACGCCCAAGAGCTTGGTGCCCTTGGCCGCCCAGTCGCGGCTCGAACCCGTGCCGTATTCCTCTCCGCCAAAGACGATCGAGGGCGTGCCGCGGGCGATGTACTCGCGGCTGGCTTCGAAGATGCGCATGACGCGCCCTTCGGGCTGCAGCACCGTCCAGCCGCCTTCAACGCGCGTGCCGTCGTCCTTCAAAGGCACCATCAGGTTCTTGATGCGCACGTTGGCAAAGGCGCCTCGCATCATCACCTCGTGGTTGCCGCGGCGAGAGCCGAAGCTGTTGAAGTCCTTGGGCTCGACGCCGTGGCCGCGCAGCCAGTCGGCGGCGGCACTGTCGGGCGTAATGCGCCCGGCGGGTGAAATATGGTCGGTCGTGACCGAATCGCCGTAGATGCCCAAAGCACGGGCACCCGTGATGTCGGCCAATGGGGCGGCCGCATCAAAGAAGGGCGCGCGCTCGATGTAGGTCGACTTGGGCCAGTTGTAGCAGGGGCCGGTGACGCTGTCGATCGACTGCCACAGTTCGCCCGGATCGGTCTTGATCTTGATGTAGGTTGCTTCAAAGGTCTTCGGATCCTGCGCCGCCGGCATCAACGCCTTGATCTCTTCGGGCGTGGGCCAGATCATCTCAAGCGTGATCGGGTTGCCCTCGACGTCCTGACCCAGGGGGTCGCGCGTGAGGTCGACGTTCATGCTGCCGGCGATCGCGTAGGCAACGACAAGCGCGGGGCTTGCAAGGAAGTTTGCGCGCACAAGCGGATGGATGCGCGCTTCAAAGTTGCGGTTGCCGGACAAAACGGCCGCCACGGCGAGCTTCCTGTCGCGGATCGCTTCATTGACGTCGTCGGTAAGGGTGCCTGCGTTGCCGATGCAGGTCGTGCAGCCGTAGGCCGCAACGGAGAAGCCCAGCTTCTCGAGATAGGGCAGAAGCCCCGTCTTCTTCAAGTATTCGGTCACCACGCGGCTACCGGGCGCAAGGCTCGTCTTCACGCGCGGGTGCACCTTGAGGCCCTTTTCAACCGCCTTCTTGGCAAGGAGTCCTGCGCCCAAAAGTACCGAGGGGTTCGAGGTGTTGGTGCAGGAGGTGATGGCGGCAATCACGATGTCGCCGTGCGAGAGGGGACCGGTGCGCGTTTCAGCCGATTCGTGCACGGCCGAGGCGGGAACGCCAAGGCCGCCTTCGTCGACGGGCTTCACAAGCATTTGCTTAAAGGCATGTGCGGCCTCGGAGAGCTCGATGCGCTCCTGCGGCTTTCTCGGGCCCGCGATCGAGGGCCGAATCTTGCCCAGGTCGATTTCGACCACGTCCGTGTACTCGATGTCGCCCATGCGGGGAATGCCGAAGAGCCCCTGGGCCTTGAAGTACTTCTCGATCAGCTCGACCTGCTCGGGGCTGCGGGCGCTCTGGCGCAGATAGTCGATCGTCTTCTCGTCGACCGCAAAGTAGCCCATCGTGGCGCCGTATTCGGGAGCCATGTTGGCAATGGTGGCGCGCTCGGGGACGGCCAAAGAGGCTGCGCCCAGGCCAAAGAATTCAACGAACTTGCCGACGACCTTGCGTGCGCGCAGCGCCTGCGTGATGTAAAGCGCGAGGTCGGTCGTCGTGCACTCGGGCGAGAGCGTCCCCGTGAGGTGCACGCCCACCACGTCGGGCGCGAGCATATAGATCGGGCGCCCGAGCATGGCCGCCTCGGCTTCGATGCCGCCCACGCCCCAACCGATGATGCCAAGACCGTTGACCATCACCGTGTGGCTGTCGGTGCCGACGACGCTGTCGGGCCACACGAGGCCGTCGTCGCTGACGAACACGCCGCGGGCAAGGTGCTCCAAGTTCACCTGATGGCAGATGCCGAATCCCGGCGGAACGATGCCGAAGGTCTTGAAGGCCTGCATGCCCCACTTGAGAAACCCGTAGCGCTCGCGGTTGCGCGAGAACTCGATTTTCATGTTTTCTTCAAGCGCCGTGGGGGAGGCGTTCTTGTCGATCATGACCGAGTGGTCGACGACGAGATCAACGGGCACCAGCGGCTCGATTCGGTGCGGATCAATGCCGCGCTCGCGGGCGGCTTCGCGCATGCTGGCGATGTCGACAAGAAGCGGCACGCCCGTAAGGTCCTGAAGCAGCACGCGGCTCACGACAAAAGGCGTTTCCTCGCGGCGGCCCTGCGCGGTCCATTTGGCGAGCCGCGTGACCGCGTCTTCCGTTATCGCCGTTCCATCGCAGTTTCTCAGCACGCTTTCGAGAACGATGCGAATCGTTGCCGGAACGCGGCCTAAGGCAATCCCGGTTTCCTTTTGCAGCTGCGCAAGGCTGAAGTAGCTGTAGGAGCGGCCGGCGGCGTCAAGCGCCGCACGGCATCTGTCGCGAAGGGCGCAGGCTGTGCTTTGAGACATGGTGATCGTTCTCCTGAGATTCATGTTCTTTTGGTCGGTCGTCCGTTTCCTGCTGCTGAGGGCGCCGAGGGGCTTGAAGGGAAGCGGACGCTTGCCGCGGGTAAGGGACTTCGGAGAAGGGGAGGAGGGCGCGGAGGCTTTGAGTCTTTGACGACGTCGATAGCCCGCGTCACCGCCTTCGAAATCCCTGGGCGCGTCGGACTATTCTAAGAAAAAACTTCCCGGGAAATCCCTGCGGGAGGCTGATGGAATGGGCGCGGATGCAAAAAAGGCGCTTCGCGTCAAATTGTCTTCGCAAAGCGCCTTAGGCGTAAACCTTGATGCCGTCGCTTAGGCCTGCGTGCACGGTGCACTCAAGTCACGCGGACGGCACGGTTTTGATGCGCGATTAGCCGAAGAGGTGCTTGACGGCTTCAATCTCGCCCTGGAGTTCGGCAACCGTCTTGTTGAGCTTTTCCTGGCTGAACGCGTCAAAGGGGAGGTCCTTGACGATCTCGTAGCCGCCCTTGCCGTCGCAGACGACCGGCATGCCGCAGATCACGCCTTCGGGAACGCCGTAGCTGCCGTCGGACGGGATGCCCATCGTGACCCAGGCGCCGTTGGTGCCGAGGAACCAGTCGCGCATGTGGTCGATCGCGGCCGAGGCAGCGCTCGCAGCCGAGCTCGCGCCGCGGGCTTCGATGATGGCCGCACCGCGCGTGGCGACGGTCGGGATGAAGGTGTCGTGGTACCAGGCGTCGTCAACGCATTCGGTCGCGGCCTTGCCGTCGATCGTGCAGAAGCGGATGTCGGGATACATCGAGTTCGAGTGGTTGCCCCAGACGGCCATCTGCTTGATGCTCGCAACGGGCTTGCCGGTCTTGGCGGAGAGCTGGGAGAGCGAGCGGTTGTGGTCAAGGCGCAGCATTGCCGAGAAGCACTTGGGCGAGAGCGAGGGCGCCGACTTCATGGCGATCCAGGCGTTGGTGTTGCAGGGGTTGCCCACGACGAGCACCTTGACGTCGCGGCTTGCGACGGCGTCAAGCGCCTTGCCCTGGACGGTGAAGATTTCGCCGTTGGCGCTCAGCAGCTCCGAGCGCTCCATGCCCTTGGTGCGGGGACGGGCGCCCACGAGGAACGCAGCCTGCGCGTCCTTGAAGGCCACCATCGGATCGCTCGAGGCGATCATGTCCGCGAGAAGAGGGAAGGCGCTGTCGGCAAGCTCCATCATCACGCCCTTGAGGCGATTCATGCTCTCGGGCGTGTCGCGCTCGAGCATCTGAAGGATGACGGGCTGATCGGGGCCGAACAGATCGCCTGCGGCGATGCGAAAGAGCAGGGAGTATCCGATATGGCCGGCAGGGCCGGTCACGGCCACGCGAATGGGACTTTTCATTTGTACTATCTCCTGGGCCGGTGCACCGCGCTGTCGGGCGCATGCCGGTCAAGCTTGTCTGATGAATCAGATGTGGAAGTCTAAGCCTGCGGCGCTTCAAGGAGGGCGGGCGGCCAAGGGCATGACGCCTGCGGCCGCGCACAGCTTTCCCTTCAGCGCTGAAAGCGCGAAGAAAATTGCAGCAAAACCAGGGGAGTGCTTAGAAAGATGCGATTCGGTGAATGCGCATGGCCCTGCGTGCCTGGATCGCCACGGTCGATATCCTAGCGGGAAAGTGGATCATCGGCCTAGAGTGTTTTATGTAGTCGCGGGCGTCCTTTTTTGTTCTTTTGTATCTGTGGAATCGTGCCGGCGGGGCGTGAAACACCCCGCACAGGCAGTCGTCCTGGGAAGAAGGAAAGGAACGATTCTCAGCAGGCGCAGGCGCGCGAGCTTGAGCCCTGAAGGTTCAACTTGGCGATGATCGTCGTGGCGATCTCTTCAATCGACTTCGTGGTCGAGTTGAGCCAGTGGATGCCGTTGGCGGTCATGAGAGATTCGGCCGCGGAAATTTCGGCGCGGCAGTTTTCAAGACTCGCGTAGCGCGAGTTGGGACGCCGCTCATTGCGGATTTCAGAGAGGCGCTCGGGCTTGATCGAAAGACCAAAGAGCTTGTCCTTCAAGGGCAGAAGTGCTTCGGGCAACGAGCCGCGGTCGAAGTCTTCCGGAATCAACGGGTAGTTGGCGACCTTGATGCCGAACTGCATGGCAAGAAAAAGCGACGTGGGCGTTTTTCCCGAGCGCGAGACGCCCACGAGAATCACCTCGGCCTCGTCGAGCCCGCGGTTCGTCTGACCGTCGTCGTGCGTGAGCGTGTAGTCGATCGCGGCGATGCGCTTGTTGTAGCGCTCCTCGTTCTTGATCTTGTGCGTGGCGCCTACCGTGTGCACGCTCTTCATGTTGAGCTCGCGCTCCAGCGGGCCCACGAACGAGCGGAAGAGCTCGATCTGAAAGCCGTCGCAGGCCGTGATGAAGGCACGCGACAGATTGGGATCAACGAAGGTCGAAAAGACCAGGGCGCGCACGCCCTTGCGGCGCTGCACGGCGTTGATCTTTTCGGCGGTCTGCTTGGCCTTTTCGATCGTGTCGATGAAGGGAATGCGCTGCTTGTCGTAGCTCAGATCCGGGAACTGGGTCATTACCGAGTGCGCAAGCGTCTCGGCCGTGATGGCCGTGCCGTCGCTTACGATGAAGACGGGGCGCCACTGGCTGTCGCTGCAGGCGCACTGATCGCTGCATGCGCAGGCGTGCTCGGGTGAAAACTGGGTATCTTCGGTCATGCGCGAACCTCAAAGTTGCCGGAAGGCTGCCGCAAAGTTTCTGAACAATCGGCAGGAATCGACAAGAAAGGTCAAGAGAAAAGTTGAAAAAGGGCTTTACTGCCCTTGAAGCGTCGCATTTTAGCGCACGTGATTTGCCGTCCGTTCTCTCCTTGATTTTCCAAAGGCCGTTTTACATGGATAAAAACGGATAGAGAAATTTAAGGGTTAACCCAGTGAAAAGTCGGGCTTTTTGGTCCCGCGAGCCGCATTTGGCAACGATGTTCTTCGCGCGAGACGCTTTTCGGGTTTCGCTTGTGCATTCAAGCCATTAGAATACGGTCAAGTTTTCAATGACGTTCCTTGCCGCGGAGCGCTTTTTTTATATGCACGGCTCGCGCGGGGTGCGAACATTTTTCAGAGGATCAAATGGTTCAAGGCCGCTATGTATTTCCTTTCAGTCAGCTCCGTATGACTGACGTTGACCGCGTGGGCGGGAAGAACGCTTCACTGGGCGAGCTGCTCAGCCAGCTCACGAGCGCAGGCATTCGTGTTCCCGACGGTTTCGCCACGACGGCCGAAGCGTTCCGCCTGTTCCTGAAGGAGGGTGGTCTTGAGGACCGCATTTCCGAACGCCTCAAGGGACTCGACATCGAGGACGTCAAGGCGCTCGCTCAGGCCGGCGCCGAGATCCGCAAGTGGATTGAAGAGGCCTCGTTCCCGGCCGAGCTCGAAAAGGAAATCCGCGAGTTCTACGACTGGTTGAAGGGCGACGCCGAGGAAATCTCGGTTGCCGTGCGTTCTTCGGCCACCGCTGAAGACCTTCCGGACGCCTCCTTTGCCGGTCAGCAGGAAACCTACCTCAACGTCGTGGGCATCGATCAGGTGCTCGCCCGCATGAAGGAGGTGTTTGCCTCGCTCTACAACGACCGCGCCATCAGCTACCGCGTGCACAAGGGCTTTACCCACATGGAAGTGGCTCTGTCGGCGGGCGTGCAGCGCATGTGCCGCTCCGACAAGGGCGCCGCGGGCGTGATGTTTACGCTTGACACCGAAAGCGGCTTTGATCAGGTGGTGTTCGTCACGGCGAGCTACGGCCTGGGCGAAACCGTCGTTCAGGGCGCCGTCAACCCCGACGAGTTCTACGTGCACAAGCCCATCCTCAAGCAGGGCAAGTACCCGATCGTGCGCAAGACCCTGGGCAGCAAGCTCATCAAGATGGAGTTTGATCCGGAGATGGCTTCGGGGCGCTCGGTGCGCACGGTGGACGTTCCCGCCGAGGATCGCCGTCAGTTTGCGATCACCGACGACGACGTCATTGAACTTGCCAAGTTCGCCTGCATCATCGAAGAGCACTACGGTCGTCCGATGGACATCGAATGGGGCAAGGACGGCATCGACGGCAAGATCTACATCCTTCAGGCGCGTCCTGAAACAGTGAAGAGCCGCCAGAACAAGGCCGACGTGCAGCTGCGCTACACGATGAAGACGAAGAGCAAGGTTCTCGTCCAGGGCCGCGCCATCGGTCAGAAGATCGGCGCTGGCGCCGTCCGCATCGTGCACGGCGCCGATGAAATGGATCGCGTGCAGAAGGGCGACGTGCTCGTCACCGACATGACCGACCCCAACTGGGAACCCGTGATGAAGCGCGCGAGCGCCATCGTCACCAACCGCGGCGGCCGTACCTGCCACGCGGCCATTATTGCCCGTGAGCTCGGCATTCCCGCCGTCGTGGGCTGCGGCGACGCCACCGAGGTTCTGAGCGAGGATCAGCCCGTCACCGTCTCCTGCGCCGAAGGCGACACCGGCAACATCTACGAGGGCATTCAGGAGTTCGCCGTTGAGGAAAGCAACCGCGGCGCGCTGCCCGACATCCCCGTGAAGATCATGATGAACATCGGCAACCCGCAGCTTGCCTTCGAGTTCTGCCAGATCCCCAACAAGGGTGTGGGTCTTGCCCGTCTCGAGTTCATCATCAACAACAACATCGGCGTGCACCCCAAGCTCGTTCTCGAGTACCCGAACATTCCGGGCGAGATGCGCGACGTCGTCGAACGTCTCTCCGCGGGCTACAGCTCGCCGCGCGAGTTCTTCGTGAGCAAGATCGCCGAAGGCGTTGCCACCATCGCCTGCGCCTTCTATCCGCGCAAGGTGATCGTTCGCATGTCCGACTTCAAGAGCAACGAGTACCGCAAGCTCATCGGCGGCAAGATGTACGAGCCCGTTGAAGAGAATCCGATGCTCGGCTTCCGCGGCGCTTCGCGCTACATCGCCCACAGCTTCGCGGACTGCTTCGAGATGGAATGCGAGGCCATGAAGCGCGTACGCGACGACATGGGTCTTACCAACGTCGAGCTGATGGTGCCCTTCGTGCGCACCATCGCTGAAATCGAGCAGTGCGTGAAGATCCTTGAGGAAAACGGCCTCAAGCGCGGCGAAAACGGTCTGCGCCTCAACATGATGTGCGAAATTCCGTCGAACGCCCTTCTTGCCGACGAGTTCCTCAACTACGTCGACGGCTTCTCGATCGGCTCGAACGACCTCACGCAGCTCACGCTCGGCCTCGACCGCGACTCGGGTCTCGTCGCGTCGGGCTTTGACGAACGCAACGAAGCCGTCAAGAAGCTTCTGTCGATGGCCATCAAGACCTGCCGCGCCCGCGGCAAGTACGTGGGCATCTGCGGTCAGGGTCCGTCGGATCATGCCGACTTCGCTGCCTGGCTGATGAACGAGGGCATTGAAAGCATCTCGCTCAACCCCGACACGATCGTCGACACCTGGCGCAAGATCGCCACGATGAAGAAGTAATCGGGCGCTGGTCTTAACACCAGAAGGCGCACGCTGGACTGAGTTTCGGCGTGCGCCGTTTTCTTTTCAGGGTTTTGCGCTGCGAAGCCTTTCCAATTTGTCGATTGACACGACGAAAAAGCCGGCCGAGCAGTTGATCTGTCCGGCCGGCTTTGCGTCGATGGTGATGTCAGGTGCTGTAGGGATTGTTATGAAGCGCCGTCGGAAGCCTTCGTCTGCGGCCCCCAGGCCGCGAAGTTGTGCCGCAGCACGTAGCCGATGCGCGAAACCGCGGCAAGGATCTGGCTTTCGGTGAAAAAGCCAAAGCCGAGTACCAGTCCCTTTCGCGGCGCGTGCTGGTGGTAGAAGCTGCTCAAGTGCCGCGTTTCAACGCCTTCCTCAAGGCAGAGTTTCTGGACGGTTGCGTCATCGATGTCCTGGTTGTGGAAGTTGAAGACGACGTGCATGCCCTGTTCGCCTGTGGAGAGTTCGCCCCAGTCGCCGAACTCGCGCCGGCAGGCGGCAAGAAGGTACGTGCGGCGCTCTTCAAAGATCTGGCGCATGTGCCGCAGGTGCGGCTCGTAGTAGCCCTCGCGGATGAATTGCGCCACTGCGCCCTGCACGAGCTCCTGGCCCTGACGGTCGATGAGAAGCCGCAGGCCGCTGAAGAGGTCGGTGAGCTTTTCGGGCACGATGAGGTACCCCAGGCGCAGGCCCGGGAAGAGGACCTTCGAGAAGGTGCCCACGTAGATGACGTTCTCACCCGTATCCATGCCCTGAAGCGACGGGTAGGGGAGGTTGCCGCCGTAGCGCAGCTCGCTGTCGTAGTCGTCTTCAATCACCCAGGCGCCCGACTGTTCGGCCCAGTCGAGCACTTCGCGGCGGCGCTTGAGGCTCATCATCATCCCGAGAGGACACTGATGCGAGGGGGTGAGATAAACGCCGCGGGGATTGGTTGCGGCCTTAAGCCCCGCGCGCAGATCAAGGCCTTCGGCGTCAATCGGGGTCCACACGGGCTTCAATCCGAAAAGCTCGGCCGTGCCGTGCAAAAGCGGATAGCCCGGGTCTTCAAGGAGCACCTCGTCGCCCGCGTTGAAAAGCGCCATGAGCGTCAACGTCAGTCCCAGCTGGCTTCCCGAGGTGACGATCACCTGCTCGGGTCGCGCGCGCACGCCGCGCAGGCGTCCGGCGATGCGGCAGATCTCGGTCTTCAGTTCGTTCAAGCCCGAGGGGTGCGAATACACCATTTGAAGCAGAGAGCGGCGGGTGATGCGCGAAAGGATGGCGGCAAAGTCCTTTCCGGGGCTTGCGTCGGGCGAGGTGCCGACGATCGCAAGCGGAATGTTCTTTTGCGGCATCAGCTCGGTGATGGCCGAGGTGAGAAGCGCGGCCTGGCTGCTCACGGGCTTGACGGCCGCAGGGCGCTTTTCGGTCGTCTTCTCAAGGAGCGCATGCACCGGGAGATCGACCGAAACGAAGGAGCCGCGGCTGCGGGCAGTTTGAATGTAGCCCTCGGAAACAAGAAGCGCATAGGCCGCGTCGACCGTCGCGCGGGCAACGCCGAGCGCGGCGGCGATGCGCCGGATCGGCATCAGGTTGTCGCCAGGACGCAGAAAGCCCTCTTCGATTGCCTTGATGATGCCGTCGGCAATCTGCCGGTCAAGAGGAACGCCGCTTGAGCGGTCAAGCGGAATGTCGGCGCGCATGAGTTCGTGCTTGGTGCGGGGCATGGAATCCTGGGCTTTGGGACGGTGAATGGAGTGGATGAGGTGGACGCTGGACGCTTCGAGGCGACTCGAACGGTTGACTCGAACAGTCCAGCGGACGGCGTGCGGCAAAGGAAAAGTGCCGCAGGGTCGCTCGTGGTCGATCTTAGCGGGTTTTGCCCGTGCGGCTCAAATGCGGAGGACGCCGCCGGAGTGACTCGATCCGGAAGTTGGGAAGGATAGGGAGGTCATTCTGGCGCTGGAGCGCCGCGCTGCGCAGCCAGGCCCTGGTCATTCTGAGGCCGCGTCGGGCCGGCAAAACGACCATGCTCAAGCATCTGGTGCGGGGCCGTCAATGCCTCTGGCTCTCGGGCAAAGACGAGGATGATCTGAAGGTTCTTGCCCATTCGCAGTCGTGCCTCTCGCTCATGCGGCAGTTTCCGAACATCATCATTGATGAGGCGCAGTTCTTCCCGGACATCGGCCGCGTCATCAAGGAAATGGTCGAGAACACCACGACGGATTCGCGCATCTTCGTCATCGGCTCAAGCAAATTGGCGTTTGGCGTTCCCCTTGGGCAATCCGGAGGGGATCGCATCGATTCATTCACGCTCTGGCCGTTGGCGCTCGAAGAGCTTGCCCGCCGCAGCAGTTGGGACGACGTCAAGCGCGACATCGACGACCGCATGATCTACGGCTGCTATCCGGCCGTGGACAACGACCCCGCGCACGCCGGAGAGTTCCTGATCGACATGGCCGATACGCTGCTTCACCGAGATCTGTTCCAATTGGCCGAGGTGAGGAAAAAAATGGATCTCGAGCGTCTGCTCGCGGTTCTTGCGGCCAAGGTCGGCTCGGTGATTCACTACGGAGCCATTGCCCGGAAACTCGGCATCGAGAACAAGACGATCGAACGCTACGTTGAGCTGCTTGCCGCCTGCTTCATCGTGCGAGTCGTCCCGTCCTAGTACGGACAATCCCCGGCCGACCTCAGACTCAGCAAAAAATCTACTTTTACGACAACGGCGTTCGCAACGCGCTTTTGAGAGACTTCACGCCGGTTCCGACAGGAAAAGACAAGGAAGTCCCTTGGGAGAATCTTTTCTTAACGGAACGTCTCAAGCGCCATGCCGTTCACCGTGACGGCGGAGGAATCTATTTCTGGCGGACCAAAAAGGGCCACGAGATGGACTTTGTTGAAGTGGTAAACGGCACCATCGCCGCCTTTGCGTGCCGGGCGGGCGGCAAATCTGACGGCTCTTCCTTCAAATCCTCCATCAAAGCCTTCAGGCGCGCCTACCCGAACATTCCCGTCACGGTTGCAACGCCCGAGACGATCGATCGGGAACCGGAAGACCCTGTGCGTCTCGAGACCGCCGTCAAGACGCCGGGCAATGCTCCGGTTGAAGTTGTCGGGGCAGGCTGATCCTTCGTGGGTGCGGTCGAGTTTTGCGAAAAGCCTCACCGGTGCCCGGGCGGTATACTCAAAAGTTGAAGGCGGGTTGCAGAGAGCCCGCGGAAACGATTCAGATTTCTTGTAAACGATATGCGCGACATTGGACCTCGTGAAGTCGATCTTGTGATGCAGCAGCTGCCGCCCGAGGCGCGCGTTGCTTTAAACACCATGGCCGAGTTGCAGAAGCGCCCGGCCGAGGACGTGCTGCGCGACGAAATCCGCGAGTACATCGCGGGCAAGGTTCCGGCCATCGACATCGACGCCGCCATGCAGGGTATCAAGTCGACGGCCTATCAGGCGGGCTTCCTCATCGGAAGGCTGAGGAGCTTCGCGCGCCGCATGGGAAGCGAAGACGATTAAGCGCTCCTTTTGACTTCAATTCAAACAACGCCGCTTTGCGAGAGTCAGATTCTCTCCGGCGGCGTTTTTCGTACCCTCTTTTTTCTTGATTTTCAGCGTCCTGCACACCCTCCAAACGGAAAAATTCCGACACGTGGAAATGTCCTGTGAAAGCAAGGGAAATATCTCACGCTATATGTTGTACCGTCTCGCAGCCGATACGGAAAGATTGTTATAAATACCAATAGGCATTAGGGACTTTCACCCTAATGTGAGACGATACGGGTAGGTGAGATCCCTTATGCAATGCATGTGCGACGCACCCGCCCGAGGCGTTTACTGGAGAGAGAGAAAATGAAGACATTCCAACTTCTGGGGCTCGCCGCTGCGGTCGCCATGGCTGCGACCAGCTCTTTTGCCGCCGATCCGGCTGCAACCAAAGCGCCGAGCACCTTCAAGCCCGGTACCTATGAAGCCACGGTCAACGGCCACAATGCGCCGATGACCGTCAAGGTCACGGTGAGCAAGGACCGCATCGAGTCGATCGACTCCTCGAAGAACCTTGAGACGATCGGCGTGGGCCGCGTGGCTTTGAAGAAGATGACCGACAAGATCCTGCACTATCAGTCGCTTGGCGTGGATGCGATTTCCGGTGCGTCGCTGTCGAGCTTTGCGCTGCTGCAGGGTGTGGGCGAGTGCCTTAAGAAGGCCGGCGCCGACATGGACAAGATGAACAAGAAGGTCGAGCAGCACCCGGCCGGTGAAGCCCGCTACAAGGCCGACGTCGCCATCATCGGCGGCGGCGGATCGGGTCTTGCCGCAGCCATCGCCGCGCATCAGGCGGGCGCCAAGAACGTGATCGTTCTTGAAAAGCTGGGCTACCTCGGGGGCTCGACCAACGTCTCCGAAGGCGCCTTGAACGCCGTCGACCCGGTGCGTCAGGGCAAGCAGGGCATCAAGGACAGCATCGACTTCTTTGCCAAGCAGACCCTTGAAGGCGGCCACAACAAGGGCAATCCCGCCTTGGTTGGCTACCTCACCCAGCACGCCATGGGCGCCGTCGAATGGCTTGAGTCGCTCGGCGTGAAGTTCAAGGACGAGATCGGCACGGCTACGGGCGCACTCTGGCAGCGCAGCCACTATCCGGCCACTCCCTCGGGCAACACGTACATCCGCACGTTCGAGCAGGTGATTGCCGGCACCAACGGCGCCATCAAGGTTCTGCTTGATACGCCCGTGTCCTCGATCATGGAAAAGAACGGCACGGTCTCGGGCGTCGTGGCCCAGCACTTCGGCCAGAAGGTGATCGTTGACGCCGGCGCCGTGGTGATCGCCACGGGCGGTTTCGGCGCCAATGTTGAATTCCGTCAGAAGGTCAACACCGGCGTCTGGAAGGAAGTCAAGCTCGACAACAGCATCGGCACGACCAACATCCAGAAGGCCGCCCAGGGCGACGGCCTTGCAATGGCCCAGAAGCTTGGCGCCAACCTGATCGGTCTTGACGACATTCAAATTCATCCGTGCGGCACGCCCGGCACCGGCTTGATGGAAAACATCCGCACCTCGGGCCGCAACCGCATCTTCGTCAACATTGACGGCGATCGGTTCGTGAACGAAGGCGCCGCGCGCGATGTTCTGGCCAAGGCCATCTTCGCGCAGCCCAAGGGCGAGTACTGGGTCGTGGTGAACCACCTGCGTTATCCGTCGCGCGACTATGTCGACGCCAACGGTGCGACCATTGCCAACATGGTGGCTCTGGGCTCGGTGGTTGAAGCCAAGACGCTCGATGAACTCGCGCAGAAGACCGGCATGAAGGCCGCCGACCTCAAGAAGAGCATCGACGACTACAACGCCGTGGTCTCGGGCAAGGCCAAGGACCCGCTCGGGTTTGAAGCCAACAACAAGGCCGACAAGACCATGACCGAAGGTCCGTGGTACGCCTGCCGCAAGGTTCCGACCGTGCACCACACGATGGGCGGCATCGAGATCAACACCAACACCGAGGTGATCAACACCCAGGGCAAGGTGATCAAGGGTCTCTACGCAGCCGGTGAAGTCACGGGCGGCATCCACGGCTCGAACCGCTTGGGCGGCAACGCCATTGCCGACGTGATGGTCAACGGCCGCAATGCCGGCACGCATGCGGCGCAGTTTGCCGCGGCGAATTCCGCGAAGTAATGCGCGCACGCAAATGCTGATGCTGAAGGCGTTTCCTTTGAATTCGAAGCCCTGAGCTCCGGGCTTCAAGGGGAGCCTGAAGCAAAAGCAAGCCCCGTCGAGCAGTCCTTCTGTCAAGGCAGAGATGCTGATAAGAAGAGGCTGCCGGCGGGGCGTTTTTATGTCCGTATGAACGATGGCCCTGGAGGCGTTGGTAGGTTCGGCAGGGTAGGGGAGCGGCTAAGGCCTGCGGTTTTTGATTTCCTGCATGAGCGCGCAGTAGAAGGCGTAGCGCTCCTTGCTGATCTGACCCTCTTCGAGCGCTGCGCGCACCGAGCAGCCGGGCTCGTTGGTGTGCGTGCAGTTGTAGAAGCGGCAGCCCGAGACGCGGCGCGCGAGATCGGGCATCGCGGCGATCAACTCCGGTGCGTCGACGTGCGCGAGGCCGAATTCCTGAAAGCCCGGGCTGTCGATGATGGCGCTCTCTAGGCCGTCGAGAACGACCGAATAAAGCGTCGTCGTGGTCGTCGTCTGCTTGCCGAGGTTGAGAGCCTGCGAGTACTCCTGCGTGCGTGCGGCGGCTTCGGGACAGAGGGCATTGAGAATCGTGCTCTTGCCCATGCCCGACTGACCCACGAGAAGCACGGTCTTCCCCGCAAAGTAGCCCGAGATGGTTTTCACCGCGGCTTTGATTTCGGTCGTGGCCGAGACTTCAACGATGTCTTCGCCGCACTCTTCGTGCATGAGGCGGCAGAAGTCCTGCATCTTGTCGCGGTCCTCGAGGAGGTCGGTCTTGTTGCGGATCAGAAGAAGCGGAATGCCCTCGGTGCGGGCAGCGACCACCGCCTTCCAGACGAACCAGGGATTGAAGGCCGGGCGCGGAGCAAAGACGACGGCAACGAGATCGAGGTTGGCGGCAAGCTCCTTGATGCGCCATTCGTCGCTGCGATAGAGAAGATTTCGGCGCGGCTCGATCGATTCGATTGCAACGACGTTGCCCTGGGGCTCGGTGCAGTGCACGAGATCCCCCACCACGACGTCGGCCTTCTTGCCGCGGCGGTGCGCTTCAAAGGTGCGGCCCTCGTCGTCGGTGACGAAGTGATGACGGCCGTGCGTGCGGGTGACGCGCGCCGACAGGGTGGGCTCGGCAGCTGCTGCGGACGCAGCCTTTTTCGCCTTGGCTCGAGCGGGTTTGGCCATAACTGTGCGTCGGTGGATTCGTCGGTGGATTCAAAGGGCGGACGTGCCAAGAATAGTCAGGGACGTCCGCTTGGGGTTTTGGTATTTATTGCGCCGGAAGCGAAAAGCCGCGGCGGCGGAGGTTTTGCGCTTCGCGCAGCCGTTCGCTTTTGAGCTGCACGCGCAGCGCGAGCTTTTCGTCGCGCGCCATGCGGCGCTTTTGCAAGACCGAATTGTAAAGCGAGGCCCGCGCGCGCTTTTCGTCGACGGCGGCGTTGGCCGTGTGGCGGCGGTTGCGCTTTTCAGCCAGAAGTGCGGCCTCGATGCGGTGCGTCACATGCGGGCGCCGGTGGTTCGCGAGCGAATAGAGGCGGTTGGGCGTCAACGTCCGACGGAAGTCGCGGTGCAGTTTCGCAAGCGCTCGCGCCAAGGGCCGTGCGCCCACGTGCGTCACCGCATAGGCGTCCTCGTCGTAGTCGAGCATCCGCGTAAAGCCGTGGACCACGAACACCATGGGGTAAAGGAGCACCGGCACGATCGTGATGAGAATCACGAAGAGAAGCGCCGGGTTTACCGTTCCGTCGGGAATCGCGAGACCAGGCTCGATGTTGAGCGCGGCGTAAAAGAAGTTGTGCTCGGCAAGCCAGGCAAAGCCCCACCAGAAGAAGCCGCTCACAGCCGTAAAGAAGACGAGGCGCGCGGCGTTGTGCCAGCGGTTGACGCGCCCGATGGCGGCCGCGGCAACGGCAAGAACTTCCTCGTCGTCCAACGCTTCAAGCACGTGGGTGAAGATGATGAGCCGCGAGCGGCCCGGACGGCGCGCGAGGATCGCGTGGCCGTGGCGCCAGCTGCGCGGGCGCTGTGCGGTGCAGATTTCAGCCTCGGGGTGACCGAGTTCGGTGAGAAGCCCCTTTAGCTTTTCCTTCAGTTCGCCCTCGGCCATGGGCTTCACTTCGCCCGAGTAGCCGATAAACCAGTTGGCGGCAAGAACAATGCGCCAGACGTACCAGCAGAAGGTGAGAAAGAACGCAAAGAGCCACCAGTGGTAGGAGGCCGAGACGCAGATGAATGAGAAGGCGCACACCACCGGCATGGCGGTAAACCACCCGGCAAGAAGCTCCTTGATGCGGTCGACAAGCCACACGCGCGAGGGCGTCTTTTCAAAGCCGTAGCGCTCGTTCACGCGAAAGTCGCGCCACCAGGAAACCGGGAGGTCGATGACGGCAAGCAAGAGCGTCACGCAGGCAATGAGGATGCATTGGCTTGCAAGGCCGCGGCCGCTGATTGCGGTAATGCCCGCAAGGATCACGCTCAGGCCCCCGCCGAAGGTGAGCACGACGGCAATCGCGGCGCTCACAAGGGCGCTCACGAGGTCGCACTGCAGCAGTTCGCCCGAATAGTCGACGGCCTTGCGGTGCTGCGCAAGCGAAATCCGAAAGCGAAAGGCCGCAGGAACGGTGTTGGCCGAAGCCTCGGACGTGCGGACTTCAAAGATCGTCAGGCAGGTGTGGATGCAGACGTAGAAGACGACGAGGGCGACGAAGAGGGCGTTGAGAATGGACGAGATATCCATAAGGGCGGGTTGATGGTGGTGCTTCAATTGTGCAGCGCTCGCAGCGCAGCGCCCCTAAGGATAATGGTTTTATGCGGTGCTGAGGGCAGAAGGGGCGAAATGAGGGGCAATTGAACAGGAAAATGAACGGGACTGGGGCGGGTTCAGACGTTAATCCGGCGCTCCTGATTCACACCGCTGGCGCGGGCTCTGGACTAAACTCACGGCACCGCAAGGAAAATTCATCCATTCAAGCGCATCAACATGACTACTACGATTCAAAAGGATCCCCGCTACAGCGACAGCAACCTCATCTGGGTCGACATGGAAATGACCGGACTGCAGCCTGAGGTCAACCGCGTGATCGAAGTGGCGGCGGTGATTACCGACGCGCAGCTCAACGTCATTCACAAGTGCCCCGTGATCGCCATCCATCAAAGCGAGCGCATCATGCGCAGCATGGATGCCTGGAACACCGCCACGCACGGCCGCTCGGGTTTGATCGACCGCGTGCTTGCAAGCACGGTCGACGAGGAAGAGGCTAGCGACATTCTTCTAGCCGAATTCGCCCGTTTCGTGGGCCCGCAGAAGTCGCCCATGTGCGGCAACACCATTGGTCAGGATCGGCGCTTCATGTCGCGCTGGCTCCCGCGCCTTGAGGCTTACTTCCACTACCGCTACATCGACGTCTCGACCCTGAAGGAGCTTGCCCGTCGCTGGCGGCCCGAGATCGTGACGGGCTTTCGCAAGGCCACGCGCCACGAGGCCTTGAGCGACATTCTCGAGTCGATTGACGAACTCAAGTACTACCGCGAGCAGATGATGAAGATCTGATGCTTCCAGTCCGCCGCATCGGTTCCGGGGCTGGCCGTCAAATTTTCCGTAGCACAAGCTGGGAATGAAGAAGGCCGCCCGGCCGGCGCCCGCCTTTCATTGGTGCGGACGTCGACCGGGCGGTCTGTTTGTTGCGAAGTCTTCATCGACGAGCATTATCAGCTGCCGGCAGCCTTAACTTCCGCGCGCACGTCGATCTGAAGACCATTGCGGGTCTGGCCGGGCTTGACGCCTCGGAAGGCGTTTTCAGCTGCGACGCCCTCGTCAACGGCCTTCTTCACCTTGAGGGCTTGGTCATCATCGGCGACCGTCACGAGGAAGTGGCAGTCGGCAGCGATGGCGTTCACCGATACGCCGCCCTTCATGTCCGAGATCATGGCCGTGGGTACGGCCTTTTCGATGAGAAGCACTGCTCGGGCGCCAGCGTGCAGAGCATTGGTGTTGCCGTAGTCGCCGTTCGAGTGCCCGCCCGGGCCCAGAATCGTCACGGCAAGCGTCTGCGGAGCGGCAATGGCTGCTGCGGCAAGGGTCGAGAAAGCCGCGGCGGCAAGCGAAGCGATGAATTTGCGTTGCATCATTTTCGTCACCCTCCCTTGATTACTTGAATATTTCCTCGGTCGTGCGCGGACCGATGGGATCGGCCGCAGGCGCAATCACCTTGCCGTCGGCGGTCTTGTAGCCCGAGGCGATCAGGGCCGAGAGAACCATCTTGTAGATGCGCTTTCCTTCGGCAACGCCGTCGCCCGGAATTCCCCACTCGTACCAGGTGTGGCCGCCGCCGCGTGCGGCTGGGGTGCCGACGTTCATGTTGATCGTGGGTACGCCCACGGCGGCCGGAACGTTGTCGTTTAACGACGAGGCGCGAAGCTTCATGCCGTCGATCACGTCAACGCCCGCAAGGCGGCTTGCCTCCCACCAGGCGGTGACGGCGACGTCGTCATAGCGCGTGCGCTGCGAGGCGGGCCGATCGCCAAACCACACGAGCTTCATGCTGACGGCATTCTTGTCGCCCGCCTTGAGGCCGTAGGCGGCGTTTTCAGCGTCAAGGGCCTTCTTAAACTGCGGCTCGATCTGCGCGCGGATTGCCGAAAGCGGGGGTTGCGTGGGGCTTCGCATGTCGACCATCAACGTGCAGTGAGTCGACCGTTTGCCGGCTTCGGGCTTGGTGCACTCGGCCTTGCCCACCGTATAGGTCGTGCGCTCGGCCTTCTTGTCGAGATCCCATGGGGTCTTGATGTCGGCAATGGCGGCAATCGCGCGGCTCATGGCCGAAAGCGCCGAGGGACGCGCCGCATCGCCGTAGGCAAAGCCTTCGGGCTCGGCATACTCGATTTCAAAGCGGTAGCTGCCGAGATAATTGACGGTGCCGCTTCCCGGGTTTGTTGAGTCGGCCGCAAAGTTCGCCACGAAGTTAAGGGCATTGTTGCCCTTGCCCGCGTCCTGCGAGTAGCCGTAGAGCTGCTTCATGCCGCACAAGTTGCCTTTTCCTTCTTCACCCGCGGTGCCGCACACCCAGATGTCGTAGACAGGCGTGATGCCGTGCTTTTTCATCAACTGCGCGGCCTGCATCACGGCCACGGTGTTGATCATCGCGTCGGTAATGCCGGGGACGTAGAGGCGAACGCCGCCTTTTTTCTGCGCGTCTTCTAGGCTCGCGTAGCGCTGGTAGGCACGCTTATATTGCTCGTCTTCGATTACGCGGCCTGCCTTGTCAAAGTGAAGTTCGTCGGGCAGGGCCGCCAATTCCTCGCGGCTTTTGACGATGGGAGCTGAGGCGGGCTGCAGCTTCACGGGCTCGTAGGGGCGGTCTTCGGGCGGGAGCACCCCGGGGTTCACCGAGTCGATGTGGCCTTCCATGAGGACCTTCGCAAACTGCCCCTTGTAGCTCTTGGCGTCGGCCTGATTCTTGTAGATGCCAGGGATCACGACGCAGACGTTGTAGACGGGAACGCCGTCGACGATCTGAAGACCTGCTCCGGGAAGGACGCCGTCGAGCTGCGTGGAAATGTCCTTGGCGTCAAACCCCCACTCGGCCGTGAGGCGCTTGGTGATCTCGGCCTGGCGGCGCATCTCAAAGCGCGAGGGCGAGGCGATGCGGGCGATCTCAACGAGATTGTTGAAGCGCTCCTTCTGCGCCTCGGGGCTCGTGAGTTCCTTTAAAAGGGCCTGCATCTTCGCGTCGGCGTTGATGGCCGCGGCGGCGGCCTTGACGTTGTCGGGCACCTGCGGCACGGCGGGCTCTGCGGCCGAAGCCGTGGCCGTTGCTAGAAGCGCCACGGCGGCGGCTGCTGCGCAAAGCGTCATGCGGGGTTGATGCAATCGGGCCGCGTGATGCGGCCGGCGCACACAATCGATGGACATACTTGGTCTCCCTGGGAAAGTTGGCGGCGCGAAGGCCGCAAACATCCGTCGGGGTCGGCTCGTCGAGAGGCGAGAGCGTCGGGCGACTCAGAAAAAGCGCACGTCGTGCGAGAGACCGTGCGCGTTCGGGCGCAAGGATGCGCCATGGGCCAAAGGAAGACGATGCTCGTCGGGACGGCCGGCGCGGCGGAAAAATCCTCTTTGATTGTAGAGACGCAGATACGACCTCTGAGGATGGCTTGAGGGAGGGTTTCCTAAAAGCGATCGAAGGAAATTTTCACGGCGAAGGAGCCGCAGGCTGCCGTCTCGGGATTTCGTCGGGGTGCCGTCGGTGCGACAGTGGTGAAGGCGCAGGGGGAGTCGAACAACAATGCGGCAAAGACAGCGGCATGACGGCACCAAAACAGCACCCAACTGCACCAATTCCGAGCACTGCGGCGTAATATCGCGGGCGTTCGAATCCATCCGGATTCACACCAAAGACGTTTGTCCTCAAGAGGAGCTTTTGAACCATGTTCAGCGCCCGCAATCTCTCGACCAATCAGGCCACGTTGATCGGCTTGATCGCTCCGATCTGCTGGGGCATGTCGGTGAGTCTCGTGCGCGGCATCGCCGAGGGCTTCGGGCTCGCGCAGGGGCAGTTCTTTCTCTACTGCGTCTCGACCTTGTGCGTGCTCTTTACCGTCGGGCTGCCGGACTTTCGCAAGATCGACCGACGCTATCTTCTGATCGGCATTCCGACTGCGAACTTAAGCTCGCTTTCCTTCTGTTTGGCGATCTTTACGTCCTCGGGCGGCGCGCAGACGATGGAGGTGGGGATGGTGAACTATCTGTGGCCTGCGCTCACCATCCTCTTTGCCGTGCTCTTTAACCGCATCGGCACGCGCTGGTGGCTCTATCCGGGGCTTGTGATCGCCTTTGCCGGAATCGTCGTGATTTTGAGCGGCGATCAGGGCTTTTCCTTTGCGGAGTTTGCGGTGCGCTTTGCCGAAAATCCCGTCTCCTACGTTCTGGCGTTGACGGCCGCCGTCACCTGGGCCGGGTACTCGAGCATGACGCGCGCCTGGGGCGGGACGACCAATCCCACGACGATCATCTTCATCGTCGACACGATGATCTTCGGCATTCTGTGGCTCTTCGGATTCGGGTCCGAGCCTGTTTCCGCGGGGTCGGCCCACGGCATTGTGAGCGTCATCTTCGGCGGCATTGCAGTGGGCGCCGCCTACGCGGCCTGGACGCTTGGGATGTCGCGCGGCAACATGGCCGTGCTTGCCGCGGCCTCCTACTTCACGCCGGTGCTTTCGTGCGTCTTTGCCACCTTCTGGATTGATGCCGAGCTTGATTCAGGCTTCTGGTCGGGCGTGGCGCTCGTGGTCGCCGGCTCGCTTCTTTGCTGGGACGCCACGGGGCGCGGCATGCGAGCACTCAGGGTTGCCGGGAAAAGGGAGAAGTGACGGGAAAAACTGTGGTATCGATCGAGCGCCAGTGGACGCCAGGCGGATGCGAAATGCACGCGTCAATTGAGCGGCACCGGCGCATCCACAGCTAGTTGTACGGCCGTGATTATCGGAAGATTGGCCACGGATGGTGCCCCTCCCCCCAAAAAAGCTTTCATTTGCGTTTGAGGATACGCTGCCGTTCCACGAGCTTACGCATGCAGCAACTGATGGAAACAAAGAACTGTCCGACTGGATAACGGGGCAGATGCAGGACGGTGCAGCAAAAGAGGCGTTGGCTCTTGTTGACCGCGCATTGAACCAAGCTGATACGACGATTGACGCAAATTCTCGAAAGGCCGTCGCCCATGAGCTTTGGTATCCGTTCTGCGCTGCGGAAAAAGCCGGCGGTACAAAGGTGCAAAAGCAACAGAGCGTGGTATTGGAAATGGCTGCGGCGCTGGTTTCCCTGTGCGAACGCTACCCGGAGTTTCTTAAAATGTTGGAGAGCTCCAATGAGTTCCCCAAGCTTCTGAACATCTATAGGAGAGTGCAGCAAAATGTGGACACCAGCAGCAATGAGCATGGAAGAAGCAATCGAAATAATCAAGAAGCGCGATCAGGAGATCGGGTTCGACTTGAAGAGGTGGGCGCTCGCCCTGATGGCGGGCGACGAGAAGACGATGGACGAGTGCATGGAGAAGCAGCGGGCTTGGGAGAAGGCACATCCGGAGAGCCCGTGGGACGGTCTGGGTCTGGCAATGAAGATGGACGACGACCTGCTTCGGAAGAAGTTCGACGAGCTTATGGAAGAGTCCAAGAAGAAGGCCGCCGCTTCCTCCGCACCCACCCCGGAATCCGAAAAGCCCTAGGAAACTTGGGCGGTCTTGTCTTCAAGGGTGCCCTTGGCGGCCTGTTCACCAAGGATGTCATTTCTCTTGCCTACAAGGCCACCGGCATCAAGGCGTTCAAGGACTACGGAGACACCTGGGGTCAACTTGACTCCCGTCGAAACGCCTACCTCAAGGACCCGAGTCGCATCTACAAGAAGTACTCCAGTCTGAGCTAGGCCGACAAGGACAAGGCGAACGCCTACATCAACGAGGCTGTCATCAGCGGCCATTGGGGGTTTGTGCGCGGAAACCACGCGTTCAAGACCGCCAAGGAGTTCTCCGACTTCGTGGAAGGAAAGCAGGCGTCCTTTATCAAGGCCGAGAATGCTGCCAAGGCGAAGGGTGCTGCGAACACGACGGAGAACTGGGTCGCCAAGGAAGAGGAGATGGGGCGGAAGTTCAACGCACTTCCTCCGGCTGTACAGGATGTCGTGCGCTCCGTCTTCAACAACGGCGTAGATACGCTGGATACGCAGCTTCGCATTCTCAAGGAGCAGATGTATCCGCTGGTGCATAAGACGCTCAACGCTGCCGAGTCCAAGGAGGAAGTCGACGCTGCGCTTGACGAGTTCAACACCAAGGTCAAGGACATCGAGAAGCGATACACCGAGCTCCGCAACTCTCCGTACTGCCCGCTGATCCGCACAGGGTCGCACGCTGTAGTCGTAAAGTCCGCCAGTCTGTTTGACACCGGTACACGTCTGCGCGCGCTCAGCGACAAGCTGGCAAAGGAGAAGAACCCGAGCGAAGACGACAAGAAGCTCTTAAAGACGCTTCGCCCCACTATGGACGCCATGGAGTCCAACGGCAAGGACTACATCGTGGAGTTTGTAGACGGAGAAGGCTCCGCCGCCGTGCGTGCGGATGAGCTTCGCAAGGCCTACCCGGACCCGGATGCACATGTCGACTACTTCGAACGTATGGCCAACGACGGCACGCAGTTGCCGCAGTACGCCACGATTGAGCGTGTGCTGAACATGGTCGCCAGCCGAAACGCTAAAGGGGAAGCGGAAAGCGCATCGATCACCCAGTTGAAGGCGATCCTGGATGACATGTACATCAAGAGCCTTCATGACGACGCGGCCAAGAAGCGTGATCTGCATCGCAGAAAGGTCGGCGGCTACAACTCCAACATGCTGGAGAACTTCATGCACGCCGCCCCGGCGACTGCCAACCGCATCGCCTTCATGGAGATGCTGCCGCAGATTCACAAGGTCTCGCACCAGATGGACTACGAGATTCGCAACATCCGCGATCTCCATGGGGCAACGGCAGCGGATGCAAGAAGCAAGGCGTCCGTGTACCGCAACGAGCTCGTCAAGCGCCAGGAAGCCATGGCCCGACCGACCTCCAAGACGGTGGGGAACGTCATGCGGGCAACGTCCTTCGGGATGCTGATGACCAACCCGTCCTACTACATCATGAATGCGACGCAGCCCTTCATGTTGTCCGCTCCGTTCATGGCTGGAAGGTTTGGTCTCAAGGCGTTCAAGCAGCTTGGCGACAACATGGTCGCCGTGTACAGACTGATGAAGGTCGACCCCGACTTCGAGAAGCTCGAAGAGGTGATGAACGATCCGAAGATCAAGCCCGAAGACAAGCCCATGACCATGGACGAGTTCAAAGCGCTGGATCATTCCCGCCGCAACGGCAACATCGACATCGGCATTACGCAGGAGTTTGGTGACGTTTCCATTGGTGATAGGTCTGGCAAGGCGATCAAGACTGCTGCGGAGGTGTCGGAAAAACTGACGAACGTTGCGCGCCGCCTTGAAATGCTCAACCGCGTGGCAACGTTCCTGACGGCGTACCGCCTCGAATTTGCCCGTACCAAGAGCAAGGAGAAAGCGCGCGAGTACGCCGACTCGGTGATCTACGAAACCCATGGCAACTACAGTGCATTCAATGCGCCGCGATACTTCAACGCCAACTAGGTGACCAAATTGGCAACACAATTCAGAAAGTTTCAGTTGATCCAGGCTGGAGAGATGATCCGCATGGTGAGCGGGGCGAACCCCAAGGTTCGCGCAGAGGCGCGTCGCAAGCTGGCATAGACGATGGGTGTGCATCTGGCGCTTACTGGTGCCAAGGGTGCGCCTTTCGTTGGGCTGATCCTCGGAGCAATGGCCGGGGCATTCGGTGACGATGGAGATGACGCAGAAGACTGGGTTCGCAAGATGATCAACGACAAGTCCGTCTCAGACGTCCTGTTGGAAGGTCTGCCTTCGATGGCCGGCGTAGACATTTCCGGTCGACTTGGTGCCGGTCAGATGCTTTCTCCGTTCCCGTACGTCAGCACGGACGCCAAGACGAACCGAGAGGCCATGTTGGAGTACATGCTGGCGATTCTTGGTCCTGCAGGCTCTTTGGTTGCCAGAGGAGCTACCGCCAAGGATTACTTTGCGCAGGGCGACTACTACAAGGCTACGGAGCAGGTTGCACCGTCGTTCCTCACGAACGTGATGAAGACCTATCGGTTCTTCACTGAGGGGTACACGAGCAAGGCCGGCGACGTTCTTGTAAAGCCCGAAGACTACGACATGTCGGACGCAGCGCTTCAGCTCCTTGGCTTCCAGCCGAAGACGATCTCGGACCGCGGGAGAATCCAAGGCTCGCTCCTTCGCCATCAGGAGGCCTTTGAGAGCGAAAAGACCAGAATCTACATGGACTTCAAGAAGGCCAGACGAGAACGAGATGCTGCCGGCATGGCGGCGGCCCGCCGGGAACTTGCCGACTTGAGCAAGAGAAGCCATGCGCAGGGCTTCAAACGCTACACTTACAAGGACATGCTGTCTGCGGCAAGGTCCCAGAGCAAGCGCGAACGCAATGCCATTGGCGGCGTAGCCTCAACGAAGAGCAACCGTCGGTTCCTTGAGGAGGCAAGTAGACGTTAAGGGGAAATTTTTTGGTACCCTCTTTGGTACCCTAAAACAGAAAATCGCCCGGAAACCCGCACCAGTAAAGGCATCTTGGTACCCCCACCGAGACTCGAACTCAGATTTAACCCTTAGGAGGGGCTCGTTCTATCCAGTTGAACTATGGGGGCGGCCATGGCCGGTAAATTTTTCCGGTTCCAGTTGTGCCGCAGGAACAAGATCCCGCACGGCCCAAAGGAGCCTTTCGCACACCGATGCGAGCGGCGATTGTAGCAGAGGCCGTGATGAGGCGTTGAGCATTTCTGCTACGATGGACGTCAGATTTATAAGGCCGGAAAATGCACCCTCGGCAATCTTTCGGCCATCTGTCAGAGCCAACGAGTCGAATCGGACATGTTTAATTATCAAGACCGCATAGATCTGTGGCTGCGCGTGGGATTCGGGGCGCTGATTCTCATCGGATGCTATTTCGTCATCGAACCCTTCATGACGGCCATCGTGCTGGCCGCCATTCTCACCGTCGTGAGCTGGCCGCTTTATAAGAGGGCCCTCACGAGCATGGGCAACAATGCAACGCTCGCAGCCCTTCTGATGGTGACGATCGTCATCATCACGGTGCTCATCCCGTTGTCGCTTCTGTGCGGCGTGCTCGCGCACCAGATCCCGGAAGTGGTCGAGTGGTTCAGAAACTGGGTCACGAACGGGATGCCCCTTCCGGCGTGGCTTACAGGACTGCCCTACGTTGGTCAAAGCATCAACGACGCGTTTCACTTCGGCCTTGATCCCAAGGCGTTGGGAGGCCTCATTCAGAAATCCTTCGACCCCTTGAGCAAATGGATTCTCGGGGTGTCGGTCGGAATCGGCAACGGACTCTTCCAGTTGGCGCTCGTGGCCTTCATCGCGTTTTTCTTCTACCGAGACGGGGTGTCGCTCGCGCGCCGCTTGACGCTGTCGCTTAACAAGATCTCGGGCGACCTCGCAAAGGAATACACCGACATTCTCGTCAACACGACCCGTTCGGTGGTCTTTGGCATCATTGGTACGGCGATCGGGCAGGGGGTCGTCGCCGCCATCGGCTTCATCATCGTGGGTGCGCCGGGCGTTGTGATGCTGAGCTTTGCCGTGTGCGTGCTCTCGGTGGTGCCGGTTGGGCCGCCCCTTGTGTGGGGCCCCGTGGCGCTTTGGCTGTTCGCCAATGGCGAAACGGGCTGGGCGATCTTCATGATCCTCTGGGGCGTGCTCGCGGTGAGCTCCGTCGACAATTTCCTCAAGCCCATTCTCATCAGCCGCGGCTCGACGCTGCCGCTCGCACTCGTGTTCTTGGGCGTCTTGGGCGGCATCATGACCTTCGGCATGCTGGGTCTCGTGCTCGGTCCGATCCTCTTGTCGGCGAGCATTGCCATGTTCAAGAACTGGATCAAGAATCCGGTGCGCATCAAGGTGATCGCCCGTGCCGCCCGCGCCTCCCAAGCGGAGGGGGAGGCGGCACAGGACGAAGAGTCAACACATGAGGCGGGCACCGAACAGGGTTCCGAAAGCGCTGCCCAGACTCCTGCCGAAACTTCGGCTGAGGCGAGCGCCAAGCCCTCCGAAACGGCCTCGGCCGCCGGGGATGAACAGCGCAGCAGGACGTAAAAGCGCCGCCCCCGCAAAAGGACATCTCTGCGTTCGCGCCCTCGGGTCCCTCTGAGAGGCGCGAACATTTTGGCTAAAATCTGCCGCCTCAAGGGGAGCTAGAGGAGAGTTTGCCGCAGCCCGTGCTGATCATTGGCAACCCGTGGTTTAGGCCGCGGCGCTCCGGTTCTCGTCACAGTATTTCATGTTGCCGCATAGCGAACATCCCGTCGGCCCGCTGCGCTCCGATGCGTCGGCGAGGCGAGGGGAGGTTCGTTCTTGCCGTTAAAGATCATCCATGGCTGTTCGCAAGCGCAATTCCGACTATCAGGAAAGTTCCATCCGGGTTCTGAAGGGGCTCGAGCCCGTCAAGCAGCGCCCGGGCATGTACACCCTCACCGACAACCCGCTTCACATCGTGCAGGAAGTGCTCGACAACTCGAGCGACGAAGTGTTGGCGGGCTTCGGCGACGCGATCACGCTTTCGGTCGAAGCCGACGGCACGATTTCGGTTGAGGACAACGGTCGCGGCATTCCCACCGGCATTCATCCCACGGAAGGCATTCCCACGGTCGAGCTCGTCTTTACGCAGCTGCATGCGGGCGGCAAGTTCGACAAGGCCGAAGGCGGCGCCTATGCGTTTTCGGGCGGCCTGCACGGCGTGGGCGTCTCGGTCACGAACGCCTTAAGCCTCTCGATGCACGTCACGGTCTGGCGCGACGGCAGGCAGTTCGACATCGGCTTTGCCGACGGCGCCGTGGTTGAGCCCTTGACGAGCCGCCCGTCTCCTCGCCCCCGGCGCAGCACCGGTACGCGCGTTTCCTGCAAGCCCGATCCAAAGTACTTCGACAGCCCCGACATCCCCGAGCAGCAGTTGATCCGGCTCTTAAAGAGCAAGGCCGTGCTGATGCCGGGCTGCACCGTGAGCTACAAGAACGCCGTCACGGGCGCCGACCTGCAGTGGAAGTACGACGGCGGTCTGCGCGAATACCTCCTGGCCGAACTCCCCGAGGCGCTTTTGTGCGAACCGTTTGAGGCGCAGGAATGGGCCGACGACGACACCGAGGGCTTTGCCAACGGCGAAGGCGCCTCCTGGGTCGTGTGCTGGACCGAAGCAGGTGCCCTGGTGCGCGAGAGCTACGTGAACCTCATCCCGACGCCCGCGGGCGGCACGCATGAGGCGGGCTTGCGCGACGGGCTTTTCGGCGCCATGAAGAGCTTCATGGAAGCCCATGGCCTGATGAGCAAGGGCGTGAAGCTCCTGCCTGAAGACGTCTTTGCGCGCGCAAGTTTTGTTCTTTCCACCAAGGCCCTTGATCCGCAGTTCCAGGGACAGACGAAGGAAAAGCTCACGAGCCGCGAGGTGTTTCGCCTGGTGTCCAATTTCGTGCGGCCGCAGTTTGAGTTCTGGCTCACGCACCACATGGACGAGGGCAAGAAGTTGGCCGAGCTCGTCAACCGTCAGGCGCAGGCGCGTCAGCGCCAGTCGCAGAAGGTCGAGAAAAAGCGCGGCTCAAGCGTTGCGGTGCTTCCGGGCAAGCTCACCGACTGCGAGTCGACCGACATCACCCGCAACGAAATCTTTCTCGTTGAGGGCGACAGCGCAGGCGGCACCGCAAAGAAGGGGCGCGACAAGGAGAATCAGGCGATCCTTCCGCTGCGCGGCAAGGTGCTCAACACCTGGGAAGTCGACAGCGACCGCATCTACGCCTCGCAGGTGATTCACGACATCGCCGTCGCCCTGGGCGTCGATCCGCACAAGCTCGATGACGACGTTGATCTCAAGGGCCTTCGCTACGGCAAGGTCTGCATCCTCGCCGATGCCGACGTCGACGGCAGCCACATTCAGGTGCTGCTTTTGACGCTCTTTTACCGGCACTTCCCGAAACTCATCGCCGAAGGCCACGTCTACATCGCGCAGCCGCCGCTTTTCCGCGTCGACGTCCCCAAGGTGGGCAGAAAGCCCGAAAAGAAGCTCTACTGCGCCGACGACAAGGAATTGAAGAGAACGCTCGCCAAGCTCGAAAAGGAAGGCATCACGCTTGAGAAGCTTTCGATCTCACGCTTCAAGGGCCTGGGCGAAATGAGCGAAAAGCAGCTCGCTGAAGCGGCCTTCCATCCGGATACGCGCCGCCTTCTTCCGGTGACCCTGGGCGACCTTCAGGCCTCGCAGACCAACGCCGTGATGAGTCTTCTCATGGCCAAGGGCGAGGCCAACGGCCGCCGCCGCTGGATGGAGCTTCACGGCGACGACGTCGAGCTTGACGTGTAGGATGCCGGAGGGGGAGGCAAACACCAAGGAAAGGTTGAAAAACAAAACGGCCTTCTTCCTTGAGGTATTGCACCCCGACAGCATCCCAACAGGGCCGCCGCGGTTGCTAGACTAAGGAGAATTGCCTGCTCGACATCGCAAGCGCGATTCTCCCGCGCTTGGGCGGGCTGGCCATAAAGGAGCATCGCACCATGCAATGCAGCAACCTTGCAAGCAGCATCATCATTGCCGCCGGCATCGCCGGCGGTCTGGCAATTCTTGGCAGTTCGCTTGATACGGCCGTGGGGCGCTTTGTCGACCGCGACCGCGTGGTGACCGTCAAGGGCCTGGCCGAGCAGCAGGTTTCAGCCGACCGGGTGATCTGGCCGCTCTCGTTTCGCGAGTTGGGCAACGACCTGCAGCAGGTCTTCGGCACCGTCAACGCGAAGTCGGCCCTGATCGTCGACTTCCTCAAGGCGGGCGGCATCAAGGCCTCCGAAATCAGCATCTCGGCCCCGGCGGTCGATGATGCGCAGGCCAACAACTACGGCGGCAACCAGCGCCCGATGCGCTATTCGCTCACGCAGACCATCACGGTGACGACCGACAAGGTCGATGCCGTCTTAAAGCTCATGCAGCAGCAAAGCGAGCTGATCGGCAAGGGCATTACGCTCGCAAGCGACTACAACTGGCGCACGCGCTTTGACTTTACGGGGCTGAACGCCATCAAGCCCGGCATGATCGAAACGGCGACCGTCAACGCCCGCGAGGCGGCTCAGAAGTTCGCGCAGGACTCGGGTTCGACCCTGGGCAAGATCCGCCGCGCAAGCCAGGGGCAGTTCTCGATTTCCGACCGCGACGAAAATACGCCCTACATCAAGAATGTGCGCGTGGTGACGACGGTTGAATATTTTCTCAAGGATTAACCGCGGTCTTGGCCGAGACATTGAATGTATTGACTGCATCGGCTGAGCAGGCGGGAAAATAATTTTTTAATACAGGGAAGGAAAAAACCATGAAGAAGTTTCTGACTTTGACGGCGCTTTGCGCTGCCGTTGCCGTGGGTCTTTCGGGCTGCGGCGACAAGAAGGACGATGCCGCCGCCAAGAGCGCTGCGGCGCAGCCCGTGACGATCACGGTGGGCGCAACGCCCGTGCCGCACGCCGACATTCTCAAGTTCGTGCAGCCCGAGTTGAAGAAAGAGGGCATCGACATGAAGATCATCGAATTTTCCGACTACGTCAAGCCCAACGTGGCGCTGGCCGACAAGGAAATCGATGCGAACTTCTTCCAGCACAAGCCCTACCTTGACAGCTTTGCCAAGGAACGCGGCCTGAAGCTTGGCGTGCTCACGACGGTGCACATCGAGCCCATGGGCGTGTATTCGAAGAAGTTCAAGGATGTGAAGAGCTACGGCAACGGCATCAAGGTCGCCATCCCCAACGACCCGACCAACGGCGGCCGCGCGCTCAAGGTGCTCGCTGACGCGGGCTTCTTTGACCTCAAGGACGGCGTGGGCATCAACGGCACGCCTGCCGACATCATCAACAACACCAAGAACGTTCAGATCGTTGAGATGGAAGCCGCGGTGCTGCCGCGCACGCTCGACGATGTGGACTTCGCCGTGATCAACTCGAACTTCGCCATGGGCGTGGGTCTCAATCCCGCCAATGATTCGCTCTTTACCGAATCGAAGGACTCGCCCTATGCCAACGTCGTGGCAATCCGCGAGGGTGACGACCGCGAAGTGATCAAGAAGCTCGGCGCCGCGATGACCACGCCTGCCGTGCGCGACTTCATCATCAAGAAGTATAACGGCGCCGTGCTGCCCGCGTTCTAAGCTCACGCATAGAACCTAAAGAGCAAACCCCGGTCGGGACGTTCCCTGCCGGGGTTTTTACTGCCTGAAAATTCCTAAAGTGTCTTTAGAGGGCTGTTAATTCGATTTTTCAGGGCTTACACACGGATTACCTGAAATCGAGGATGCGATGTATAAAAGACCGTGTACAGTACTTTATGCCGAAGAGCTCAGCTTGATGACTGCCGTTACGAGAGCTTCTTCATGCCGCAGTTGGCCGTCATCCCCTTGTCGGCGAGGTAGTCCATGCCCCAGGCGAAGATGGCCTTCAGAACCGGGCGCAGGCTTTGACCGCGCTCGGAAAGCGAATACTCGACCTTGGGCGGCACCACGGGGTAGACGCGCCGCTTGATGAGGCCGTCGCGCTCAAGTTCCCGGAGCTGCTGCGTGAGCATCTTGGCCGTGGCGCGCGGAATCAGGTGATGAAGCTGTGAAAAGCGAAGCGTCCCTTCAAAGAGGTTCCAGACGATGAGCGTCTTGTACTTGCCTCCGATGAGCTTCAAGGTGGTCTCGACGGGGCAGTGCATGACGTTCGCGTCGTTGCTGCCGGCTGCATTGTCCTTGGCGGCGGCGCAGCAGGCGGGCAGCGCCGAATCTTCAGCATTCTCAATTGCCTCAGCGCGGGAGGCGGCGTCGTTTGTTTGTTTTTCCTGTTCTTCTTGATGAGCGCAGCACGGTCTCATGACTTGACTCCGAGGGGATGGGCGTCGATGAAGATGGGCGGCTAACTCCTGCCGCCGACGTTCCTTTATCTCTTGTTTTTTCTTGTTTTTCTGCTGTCGAGGCTGGGGTTGCCTCCGGCTTTGCGTGAGGATTGTACTACATTAAACTATCATTTTGGGAACTTTATTTCAAAAACGTGCATTCTTGTTTTTCCGAAACCAAAAGATAGAATCGACTGAACATGCCGATCAAGGCAGAGCATTTTCCTCCAACAGCGAGCACTATGAAAGTCAAGCACTATCTCATCACGGGCATGAGCTGCGCGGCCTGTTCGGCGCGCGTGGGCAAGGCCGCGGGCGGCGTCGCCGGGGTCTCTCAGGCCGACGTGAACCTATTGAAAAACGAGATGACGGTGCACTTTGCCGACGATGCACCCGAGTCGGCGGTCGACGACGTCATCGAAGCGGTCGTCAAGGCCGGCTACGGCGCCATGCTGAAGGAAACGACGGCCGGAAAAGGCGCTTCGGGAAAAGGCGCGGGATCGCGCATGACGCCCGCAGACGTCGCCGCCAAGGAAATCGCCGTGATGCGCGCACGCCTCATTTCAAGCATCATCCTGTGCGTGCCGCTCATGTATCTCTCAATGGCGCCCATGATGGGGATGCCGCTTCCGGCCTTCTTTGAGGGGGCGGCGAATGCCCCTGCCTTTGCGCTCACGCAGCTGCTGCTCACGATTCCGGTCGTCTTCATCAACTTCAAGTTCTACCGCTCGGGCTTCAAGACCCTCATGGCGGGCGCGCCCAACATGGATTCGCTCGTCGCAATCGGCTCTGCCGCCTCGGTTGTCTTCGGGCTTTATGCGCTCTACAAGATGCTCTATGCGGCTGCCGCGGGCGACATGGCCGTTCTCGAGCACTTTGCGCACAACCTCTACTTTGATTCGGCGGCGATGATCCTCACGCTCATCACGCTCGGAAAGTTCTTTGAAGCCCGCGCCAAGGCCCGCACCACGGACACTCTGGGGCGCCTCATGGCGCTCGTGCCCGAGACCGCGTTCGTGCGGCGCAACGGCGCCGTCGTAACGGTGCCGATCGACTCGATCGTCGTGGGCGACGAGGTCGTGGTGAAGACCGGCGAACGGGTGCCTGTGGACGGCGTCGTGATTAAAGGCGAGGGGTGGGCTGATGAATCGGCCATCACCGGCGAGAGCATTCCGGTGAGGAAGTCCACCGACGGGGCTGGAGACGCACTGTCGAGCGCGTCGCTTTTGATGCGCGGCCACGTCGTCATGCGCGCCACGCGCGTGGGCGACAACACGGCACTGGCGCAGATCATCCGTCTGGTCGACGAGGCGACGTCCTCGAAGGCGCCGGTCGCGCGTCTCGCCGACCGCATCAGCGCGGTCTTCGTGCCGATCGTGATCGCCATTGCCGTCGTGACGGCGCTGGTGTGGTTGGCGCTTGGGGCCGACGCTGAATTTGCCTTTACGGCCGCAGTGAGCGTTCTCGTCATTTCCTGCCCCTGCGCTCTGGGACTTGCAACGCCCACGGCGATCATGGTGGGCACGGGCAAGGGCGCCGAAAACGGCATTCTCATCAAGTCGGCCGAAGCCATTGAAAAGTGCCGTGCGGTAACGACCGTGATTCTTGACAAGACCGGCACGATTACCGCAGGAAAACCCGTTCTCACCGATATCGTGGCTGCAGAGGGCTTCTCGCGCGACGAGATCCTCTCTGCTGCAGCAGCCGTCGAGGCCCAAAGCGAGCATCCTCTGGGACACGCGGTGACGGTCGCCTGCGAAAGCGCGGGGCTTGCTGCGGCGCACGCAGAGCACTTTGGGCAGCGCCAGGGCATGGTGTACGGCACGGTGGACGGGCGCTTGATTGAAATCGGCAACAAGACGCTCTTTGAAGCGAAAGGCGAGATGAGCGATCGGCTCGACCAGCTCTCTGACGACGGCAAGACCGTTCTGGTCGTGCGCATTGAGGGGCGCGTGGCGGGTCTCATTGCCGTAGCCGACGAGGTGAAGGCCGACAGTCGAGCGGCCGTCGAAGCCTTCAAGCGTCTCGACATGAAGGTCTGGATGGTGACGGGCGACAATGACAAGACCGCACGCGCCGTGGCCCGGGCCGTCGGAATTGATTCGGTCGCTAGCGAAGTGCTTCCCGCCGACAAGGCGCGCATCGTCCGCGAGAGACAGGACGCGGGCGAGCGCGTGCTGATGGTGGGCGACGGCATCAATGATGCCCCGGCCTTGGCGCAGGCCGACGTCGGCATGGCGATCGGCGCGGGCACCGACGTTGCGCTTGACTGCGCCGACATCGTGCTCGTGAAGAACCGCTTGACCGATGCCGTGGGCGCCGTCGAGCTCTCGCAGGCCGTGATGCGCAACATCAAGCAGAATCTCTTCTGGACGTTCTTCTACAACGCGATCGGCATTCCGCTTGCCGCCGGCGTCTTCTACGCCGCCTTCGGCTGGCTTCTCAACCCGATGTTTGCCGCCGCGGCGATGTCGTTGAGCTCGGTGACGGTGGTCTCGAACGCCCTGCGTCTAAGAGGCTTCCGACCGGCGCTTGCCGATGCCGCAAAGGCCTCGGTGCCTTGCCCGCTGCCTGCAGAGACGACCGACAAAAAAGCCGTCTGCGAGGCCTCAGCGGTCCCTGCGGCATGCCCCATTGAGGCTCAGCAGAAGGAATTCAAGGAAAACGAATTTTCAACCGGCGAAGGCCAGGCGGCCGACGCCACTGTAACGACAAGGAGTTCAGCTATGAACAAGGTGATTGATATCGAAGGCATGCAGTGCTCGCACTGCACGGGTTCTGTGCAGAAGAAGCTCTCGAGCATGCCCGGCGTTTCCAACGTCGAGGTGAGCCTTGAGGGCAAGTGCGCGCGCGTGACGGTCGACGCCACCGTGACCGACGAGGCGCTGATGGCTGCCGTCAACGACCTCGGCTTTACGGCCAAGGGCGTCAAGAACGCGTAATGAACGTTTGATCGTTCGACACACCCTCCAAAGGCAATGATCCTGACTGGAGGGGATTCGAAATGTTGAAAAAAGGGCCGGCACTTTGGGGAAACGTCATCTTCCTCGAGGCCGGCCTTTTTGCGCAGAAGGTTTTTTAGCGTCGGCTAGAAAAGCCTGCAGGTAGGGACGCCTGCGGCATTTCGCGTGTCGTCAAAGAAGTCCTGCGGGAAGGCGGGGCCCGCCTTGATCTTGATCGGGTCGTGATCAAGCCCTGCTGCGGGCTCGAACATCCCGTCGACATTGGCGGGATCAAGCCCATGCATGAGCCCCGAGGGCACCGTGCGGATCGGGGTGCGGGCAAAGGTGCCCACAAAGGAGCTGCGGCGCCTGACGTTGGCAAAAAGGCGCGCAGGGATGTCGGTGAGCCCACTTTCTGCAAAGGTGCCGTTGAAGCTTCTTGCCTGTGCGGTGCCCGAAAAGAGATCCTCGGGGACCTTGGTGAGGCTGCGGCAGCGCAGGAAGGCCTGCGAGAAGTCCTCGGCCTGAAGGTTGGCGGCAAATAGTTGCCGGCCCACCGACTCGATGCCGCTTTGCGCGAAGACGCCCGCAAAGGAGATCGTGTAGATCAAGGGGAAAAAGAGCGACTCGGGCACCCCCTTTAACTCAGGCAGCCCCGCAAAGGTGTAGTCAAGGTGCGTGAGGTGCGTGTTGTGCGCAAAAAGGGCTGAGACAAGCGAATTCAAGCGCTGCGGCGGATAGTCGCGGTGCCAGATGCGCGCGTGGGTGGCAAGCGCGCCGCTTGCGTCATCCACCAACTGCGGCAGGGGCTGGAGGATTGCCGTCGTCTGCTCGGGAAGAATCAGCACGCCGCTTGGCATCGGGCCCCCGAAGTCGATCGTCATGCGCGCCTTTTCGGCGAGCGTGCGCAGCTCAATCACGGTCACTGACTCCGTCTGACGGCGACGCTCCTCGCGGACACTGCCGTACTCCACCGCAACGGTGGCGCACCCCGGGGCGATTCTTGCGCCAGCAACGATGCGCACGCACACGACGGGCTCGCGCTTGTTGGGCGTAATTTCTAGGACTAGCTTGGTCATGAGTTGGGGTTCCGGGTTTTGCCGTTCAATCAGGAGATGGAGAAGTAGTCAAACGTCTTGTCACGGGGCATGCTGCGGTACGACGCAGGCAGCCCCAGCATGCTCTTGCAGAAGGCGAACATGCCGTCGACGGCGACGCTTTTGAGGCCCTCGAGCACGTTGTCGGGCACGTTTTCAAGCTTCACGCACCCCGCAAAGGCCTGCTCGAGATTGGTGATGTGCGGGTTGTTGATGAACATTGAAGGCGGAAGTTCCAGGAGCTCCCGGCGGTTTGCGGCCCACCCGCAGAAGTCGCCCCGAAGGCCGACGCTGCGTGGGTGCAGGACGGGGAGCGGCGTGAAGATCCGGCGCACGTGGGCGCCCAATTGAAACGGCCGCACGGCCTCCCTGGGAGTCGTGTGAATGCGCACGCGGTAGGGTTTGACCGCCGCATAGGCGTGCTCAAGGGCGTCGACCTTGTTCCAGTCGATGCGCTCGATGTTGCCGTCGCCCCAGTCAACGAGGAGGTCGCCCTTTAACTCCAGGTCAATGGGGTAGAAGACCGCCAACTGTTCGGCTACGCCCACCATCGTGGGCATCCACTCAAAGTCAAAGCTCGGATCGGTGCTTTGCGCCTCGGGACGCTCCCAGCCCATCTCCTCGCGGCGATCGGGGTCGCACCAGGAAAAGAACGTGCTCGGGGCTTCGAGAAGGAAGTTTTCCATACAGACCGGGAGGACCCCGGCCTTGAAGGGCGACTCGATCGACTCAAGCGCATGGCAATGCGCAAAGGTCTCTTCGCAGACCGTCGATTGATCGGCGTTCGCCAGAAACCCCGCCGGAATCTGTGTGACGGCGCTGTCGGCAAAGGTGCGCACGAGCGAGGAGAGCTTGCGGCACCCCGCAAAAAGCCGTGGGGGGACGATCGAAATGGCGCTGTGCGCAAAGGCATCGTCAAAGAACGCAAGCTGCGGGTTGTTGGCAAGAAGCTCCGGGCAGATCGAAGAGAGCGTGCACTGGCCGCTTTCGGGGTTGTCGGCAACAAGGCGCCCCAGCGTATCGGAGGCAATGAGCTGATTCTTGTCGTCGGTTTCGCCCTGCGTGAGAACCGGCAGTGCCGAGTCGATCGACACGGTCTGCGTGGGGAGGGACTTGAGGGGAAGAAAGCCGCTCGCAGACGAAATTTTCACCGTGCGCTTGCCTGTTGCGGCATAGCTGTGGCGGGATTCGACCAGCGCTTCCTTATCCGGGGAGTTGACCATTTCGGTGAGCGCCCCGTCGGAGATCGTGCAGTCGACGGCGTTCACACGTCCGTCGCCCCAGTCGATGCGAATTTCACCCACCTGATCGGCCGCAAGCTGCGGGACGGCGTAAAAGACGATCGAAACCTCGTCCTTTTCGCGGCAGATGATGGTGAGGGTGAGTTCCTGCTGGGCGTTGGTGGCGGACATGCGTGTGGGTCGTGATGAAAATGAATGCGCGTGAGGCATTCTATATGCACCGGGTGAGCGGCTCTTGGGACTTTAGCGAGACGCTGCCGCGGTCCGAGAAAACCTATGGACGTTTTACGCGAAGACTTCAGCCATATCGGCAAACGCTTCAAGAAGGGCATCAAAGCCGCAGATGTTGATCTGCATGCGGCAGTGCGGGGCAAGCACCGCCTTGGGTCGAAAGCCCGCGCCAAAGCCAGCGGCGGATACCATGCCGATGTCGTTGCTGCCGTCGCCCGCGCAGATCGAGGCGGTGGGATCAAGCCCCATGGCGGCCATCGTTTCGCGCACGAAGGCGGCCTTTCCGGAGGCGTCGATGATGGTGCCGCCTTCAGGGCCCGTTACGTCGCCCGTAAAGCGTCCGTCGGCAATGCCGATAACGTTGGAGTGCGTGCCCGTCATATTGAGTTTGCGGCGTACGACTTCGGTGAGAATCGTAAAGCCCGAGCTCACGACGTAGGTCGCAAGGCCCGCGGCGTTAAGCCGCCCGATCATCGCCTCAACGCCCGGGTTGAGCTTCAAGTCCGCAGTGAGGTCGGAGACGCACTCGGCCGAAAGGCCCTTTAAGAGCGCTACGCGCGCCCGGAGGCTAGCCGCATAGTCCTTGATTTCGCCTGTCATCGCCTTGTGGGTGATTTCGGCGCACGCCTCGCCCAGGCCCAGCATGCGGGCCATTTCATCGAGCGTTTCGTTCGCAACGAGCGTGGAGTCCATGTCAAAGAAGGCGGCCTTGAATTGCGAGAGCTTGAGATCGTGGCTCACGAGCGCCGCATCAAGCCCCGCGGCATTGGCGCGCTTGATGAGCTCGGGCATTGCAAGCGTCGCGCCGTCAATGCCGACCAAGCGCACCGAGCGGCGGCCGGTGAGAACGCATGCTGCGGCAATGCGGCTCTTCTGAGCCGAGAGGAAACTCTCGGCTGAGGCTAGAGCTAGGGCGTCCGGTGCGACGAAGACAAGATCGAACTGGTTTTCTGAGGTGGCCATGGTGTTTGGGTCTCACTAAAAGGTTTCAAATGCGATTCTGGAGTGCCTTCGGACGATCCTTTACGTCGGATCCGGGCGCAGCGGATTGATGACGGCGCGGATGGCGTTGAGCCTTGCGTCAAGGCTCTCCGTCGTAATCGTCATCTTGAGCCGGTCGCCCGGAAGCATGCGCAGGTCGCGGCGGCTTTGCAGGAGTTCAAAGAACTTCTTCGGATCAAACATCGGGTGCGGCGCAAAGGTAAAGATGATCGCCGTGTCGGCCGCATCGATCTTCTTGACGCCGATCTCGGTGCACGAAAGCCGCAGGCGGTGCGTCATCACGAGTGCGCGGGCGGCCTCGGGGAGCTTGCCGTAACGGTCGACCAGGTCGTCTACGACGGCTTCAAGCTCCGTGCGGGTATTGGCCGCAGCAAGGCGCTTATAAAACGACAACCGCGCGCTCACGTCGGCAATGTAGTCCGAGGGCAGCAGCGCCGGATGATGCAGGTTGATTTCGGTAAGCGTCTCAAAGGGCTTCTCGAAATCGGGCTCCTTGCCCTGCTGAAGGGCCTTCACCGCGCTCTTGAGCATCTGCGTATAAAGGTCAAAGCCCACCTGCGCCATTTCGCCGCTTTGCTCGTCGCCCAAAACCTCGCCCGCGCCGCGGATTTCAAGGTCGTGCATCGAGAGATAAAAGCCGCTTCCGAGGTCTTCGAGGTTTTGGATGGCCTCAAGGCGCCGTTGGGCGTTCTTCGTGATGGCTTCGTCGCCTGGCGTCAAGAGATACGCGTAGGCCTGATGGTGCGAGCGTCCGACGCGGCCGCGAAGCTGATGCAGCTGCGCGAGACCAAATCGGTCGGCGCGGTGGATGATGATCGTATTGGCAATCGGAATGTCGATGCCCGTTTCAATGATCGTCGTGCACACCAGAAGGTTGAAGCTCTGGCGGTAGAACTCGCGCATGACGTGCTCAAGCTCGCGCTCGCTCATCTGTCCGTGAGCGACGGCAATGCGCGCCTCGGGGACGAGCTCGCGCAGCATCTGCGCACGATGCTCGATCGTCGCGACGTCGTTGTGAAGGAAATAGACCTGGCCGCCGCGCTTTAATTCGCGCACGATGGCCTCGCGAATCAGTTCCTTAGATTCGCGCCGCACGAAGGTCTTGATCGCGAGGCGCTTTTCGGGCGCCGTGGCAATGACCGAGAAGTCGCGGATGCCCTCTAGGCTCATTGCCAACGTACGGGGAATGGGCGTTGCGGTAAGCGTGAGCACGTCCACTTCGCTTCGAAGCGACTTCAAGCGCTCCTTCTGGCGCACGCCGAAGCGGTGCTCCTCGTCGATGACGACAAGCCCGAGCCGATTGAAGCTCACCTTTTCGCCAAGAAGCTTGTGCGTGCCGATGGCGATGTCAACCGTCCCGTTTGCCAGGCCCTCCAGAGCCTCGGTCGTCTGCTTTCCGGTGCGAAAGCGCGACATGAGCGCAATCTTCACGGGCCAGGCGGCAAAGCGGTCGCGGAAGGTCTGAGCGTGCTGCTCGGCCAGAAGGGTCGTCGGGCAAAGGACCGCCACCTGCTTTCCATTCATCACGGCGATGAAGGCCGCGCGCAGCGCCACTTCCGTTTTGCCAAAGCCCACGTCGCCGCACACGAGTCGGTCCATCGGACGGCCCGAGTGCATGTCGGCGAGGACCGCGTCGATTGCCGCGGCCTGGTCCGGCGTCTCCTCGAAGGGAAAGCCCTCGCAGAAGGCTTCGTATTCGGAGACGTCGGCAAACTTGAAGCCCTGGCGCGATTCGCGGAGGGCATAAAGGTGCAGGAGTTCGGCCGCCGTATCGCGCACCTTCTGCGCGGCCTTGCGGCGGGCTTTTTCCCAGTCGCCGCGCCCGAGACTATGAAGCGGCGCATGCTCGACGTCGGCGCCCGTGTAGCGGTTGATGAGATGCAGTTGCGCCACCGGTACGAAGAGCTTGGCGTCGTCGGCGTAGTCGATGCGCAGAAACTCCGCTGCGCCATCGCTCGTCTGAATGGTTTCAAGACCACGGTAGCGCCCGACGCCGTGCTCGGCATGCACCACCGGGTCGCCTTCGCGCAGCTCGCTGATGTCGCGAATCATCGCGTCGACGTTGGTGCCGCGGGACTTCAAACGCGAGCGGCGCGCCACCGCCTTGATGGAATAGAGCTCGTTTTCGGTGACGACGGCAAGCTTTTCGGCGTCAATCGAAAAGCCGCAGTGCATGGGCCCGACCGTGAGGTTCACGGGCGAGTGGCTTGCAAGAAACCCTGCGGCGTCGACGACTTCGTTTACGGCCAACGCCGAATCGGCAAGAAGCTCGGACAAGCGCGAGGCGCGGCCCGCGGAGCTTGCCATGATGAGCGTGCGATAGCCCCGTACGGTCTGTGCGTCCAGAAAGTTCTTGAGTTTGGCGGCCGGGTCCTTGGCCTTGCGGTCGATTTCGATGTCGGCCTGGATTCCTGCCTTTTCGCAGACGATGCTCGTGCGTCCGAAGTTCTTCAAGCCCACGAAGAAGTCGTCGGCGGGCAAAAAGAGCTCGTTGGCGGCAAGAACCGGGTGCGTCGCGTCGTAGCCGATGAATTTGGCCCGCTGTTCGGTTTCGGTGAGAAAGCGCTTTAAAGCGGCCTCGACGTCGCCCGAGAAGACGACCGCGGTTTTTTCGGGCAGATAGTCGACGAGCGTTGCCGTTTCGTCAAAGAAAAGCGGCAGATAGTATTCGATGCCTGCGCTGGGAATCCCGTTTCCGATGTCCTTATAAATCGGCGACTTGTTGGGGTCGCCCGAGAAGCGCTCGCGCCATCGCGTGCGAAAGGCGCTGCGCGCTTCGTCGGTGAGCGGAAATTCGTGGCCAGCGAGGATGCGGATGGCGTCGGTCTCCTCGGTGCTTCGCTGCGTGTCGGGATCAAAGTAGCGAATCGAGTCGATTTCGTCGTCAAAGAGGTCAAGGCGCATGGGCTCTGAGGCACCCATCGGGAAGATGTCGACGATGCCGCCGCGCACGCTGAATTCGCCCGGCGCAACGACCTGCTCGACGCGCCCGTAGCCCGCCGAGACGAAGCTCTTTTCTAGCGCCTCGGTGCTGATTTTCTGACCCTTGTCGAAAAAGAAGGTGCTCGCGGCGATGTAGCCGCGCGGCGCAATACGCTGGGCGGCCGTCACGGCCGAGGCGATCAGAAGATCAGGCTTGTCCTCGGGGTTGGCCGACTGCAGGCGATAGAGACTTTCAAGGCGCTCGCTCACGAGGTCCGGGTGCGGACTCATGTTGTCGTAGGGAAGCGTCTCCCAGTCAGGGAAGACCGCGCAGCGGATTGTCGGATCAAGCCAGGCCACTTCATCGGCAAAGCGCGAAAGATCGGCCGGGTCGGCGCACACGACAAAGGCCATGCGGCCTGCCTCCTTGGCTTTGCGCGCAATGCTCGTCAGGGCAAGCGCGTCGATCGCGCCGGGCAGCGTTTCAAGACGCAGCTTTCTGCCGGCAGCGGGAAGCGAGTAGGAAACGGCGGCGCCGTCGAAAAACTTGTCGTTCATAGTTGTCGCGGTGGCGTGGTGTGCTTGGGGAAAAGGAGGAGTGCAGGGGAAAATGCATTTCCTCTGCACTCCCGTCCATGGGGATCAATCAGCCCCGCCAAGCAAAAGAAAAACGGGCGAAAACCGCACGCTTGCGGCGCCCGTTTGAGCCTTGGTTTGAATTTTAATCGTGCGCCCGCAGGATTGACCTTGTTTCAGTCGGCTGCGGGCCTCGATCTTTGCCGTCAGTCCTGACTATTCACCTTGATTGGGCTTCTGGCCGACGATCTTTTGCAGATGCTCGGGCAGCCGCCCGGTGTTTTCGATGATGTCGGCAAAGGCGTCGTCCACGCCCTCGGCCGAATCGGTGCGCATGGCCGATTCAACGCAGATGAGCGCCTTTTCGACCTGACGCGCCTCTTCTTCGTCGATGCGGCGCAGCACCGTGCCGCGAAAGACGAGCACATGGTCGCCCACGGCGACGTCGTCTTCAGAAAACGACGTGTCGACCTCCTGAACATTGTCATGGCGCGCAACGATGGCGGCTGTCGGGGAGAGAATCTTGGTGACCTGCATGGGAATGGCGATGCACATGTCCGAAACGTCCTATGGAATCAAAAGTCTGAAATACGGTCGTGAACTGAACTCGGGTGCTGCTGGAAGTTGGTTGCTGGGTAGGGGGGGAATAGGGCCTTGCTGCTCAAGGAAACGCCCTCGAGCAGCGTGTGAATCACATCAGGCCATGTCCTTGGGGAAGAATCGCACGTCGCCCATGCGGGGCGCCTCGGCGTCCGACGGGCGCGTGGCCTCGTAGTAGTCCTGGTTAAGGGATGAATAGGAAAGCGAGGGCACCTTTTCGCCCGGCGCGCGGCGCTCGAACTTGTAGCCCCAGCTCGTCAAAAGCTTGTAGGCCTCTTCAACGGCTTTGTCGACCATCGGGCGCACGACCTCGGTGAGCGACCCGCCGTAGTCCTCAAGCTCCTTGGGTTGGACGGCAACGACGGCGATGCGGCCCGGTTCCTTCCCCTGAAGCTCGGCCAGCGCAAGCACTTCGTTGAGGCCCGTCTGGTGAGGCGAAATCTTGGTGCTCGACCAGCGCAGGATCTCGTCGTCGGTGAGGACCTTCAAGGTCCCCGGCTCGGCGTGCAGGTCGGCGCAGTCAAAGAAAAAGAGATCGCGCGTGGCTTCGACGTATTCGAGCAAATACATGCCGAGCGTGCCGCCGTCCATGACCTTGACCTTTTCCGGCGCCCGATAGAGCTCGTTGAAGCGCTCGACGCAGCGTACGCCGAAGCCTTCGTCGGCCCACAGAATGTTGCCCGCACCCATGACGAGAAGGTCGGTCTTTTCAAAAATGTCCTGCATGGTTCTGATCTCTTCTTTTGGTTTGCTACGGATGTTGCGGCTGCGGCCATAGAAAACGCCCCTTATTCGTTGGGAAGCTGAAGCTTTCCGCGGAAAAAGGGGCGCTATGGCGGTTTCACTTCAACGGTTTTGAGTCTAGCCCCGAAGAGAAGGAGTTCGCCTCAGCCGTTGGTTGAACACCCGAAGTACTACTCGTGGTGGCCGCCGTGCTTGAACATTCTCAAGCCGCTCGTCATCGAGCTGATCGTCGTGGCGCCGCCCATGATGTCTTCGCGGAAGCTCATGTAGATGTGAGCGATCGAGAAGATGATGAAGACGTACATCACGGCATGGTGCACGGTGCGCACGGCCTGGGAGTCGCCGAAGAGGGTGATGACCCAGCCGAACCAGCTCATCCAGCCCGTGTCCCAACCCCAGGCCTGCGCAAAGAGCGCGAGACCCGTGATGATGATAACGATGCTGCCCAGCGTGAACATGAAGAACATGGCGCACTGCGCAAGCGGGTTGTGGCCGGCGTACTCGGGCGAGGTCGGACGGAAGAAGAGGTAGTACTTCACCTGCTCAAAGAGCATCTTCCACCACTTCAGGCTCCACAGCGGCGGCACGAGGATCATGCGCGAGTAGCGGTTGCCCACGATGCCCCAGTAGAGGCGCCCGATGAACGTCACGGTAAAGATGATGCCGGCGACGAAGTGCGCCAGGCGAATGTACGCAAAGTCGTACGTCATCCACGTGTCGCCCAAGTTGGCCGTAAGCGGCGCGCCGATCAGATAGCCCGTGACGATCATCACGAACATGCAGATCGCCATGAGCCAGTGCCACACGCGCACCGGGGTTTCCCAGACGTAAAGCGGATGCGTGCCGGCGGCAACGTCCACTTCAAAGGTGACAGGATCGATTTTCATAGTTAACCCTTGTAGTTATCTCCTCAAACGGTAGGGAGAAGCCGTTGCCGGCTTCGCTTCCCAATCGTGGTCGACTGTCGCGGGCCTTCCCGGGCGAGGGGCCCGGGGAAAGAGCCCGGCGACAGGCTTGGGGAGAAATTAACGAACCTTGACGCTCACAAGCTCCTTGCCGTTGGTGTCAAGCACGTGCGTGGCGCAGGCAAGGCACGGGTCGAAGCTGTGAATCGTACGAAGGATTTCCAGGGGCTCTTCGGGCTTGGCAAGCTGCGTACCGAGCAGGGACGCTTCGAAGGCGCCCTGATTGCCCTGTTCGTCGCGCGGAGAGGCGTTCCACGTCGTGGGAACGACAGCCTGCCAGTTGGCGATCTTGCCGTTTTCGATGACGCACCAGTGGCCGAGTGCACCGCGGGGAGCCTCGCAGGCGCCCACGCCGCGGCACTTGGCAGGCCACGTCTTGGGTTCCCAGAACTCCATGTTGGCGGCCGTTTCATCGCCAGCCTTGATGTTGGCAATAAGGTCGTCGACGCACTTGACCATCATGTCGGCCATGAAGACGGACTCGATGCAGCGCGCGGCGGTGCGGCCGAGCGTGGAGAACATCGCCTCGATCGGGAGGTTGAGCTCGGTCAAGACGGCCGTGGCGGGCTCCTTGTACTGCGGCATGTTCTTCATGACGCCCATGACGACGCGGGCAAGCGGGCCCACTTCCATCATGTGGCCCTTCCAGCGCGGGCTCTTCACCCACGTGTACTTGCCGTTGTTCGAGAGCCAGCTGAACTTCGTCTTCGTGCCGTCGGAGCCTTCGGGCAGACCGTAGGCGTGGTCGGTGACGCCGTCCCACGGATGCAGGCCCTTCTTCTCGCTCGGGTACTTGTACCAGGAGTGATCGACGAATTCCTGGATCTCGTCGGGGTTGCGCAGATCGACGTCGTGGATTTCGTTGAGCTTGCCGTCGATGATGGCGCCCATCGGCATGGCGAGGCTTTCCTGCGTCCATTCGTTGGCGCGCATCGGGAAGTCGCCGTAGCACAGCAGGTTCTTGGAGCTGATGCCGCCGCCGATCTTGAACCATTCCGGATACATGCTCGCGATCGCCTTGACGTCGGGCAGATAGACGTTGTTGACGAACTCAACGCACTTCTTGGCGATGTCGCGCATGTAGTTCATGGTCACTTCGTTGACCATGACGCCGGCAGCGCCCGTGTCGTGCATGTTGATCGGGCAGGCGACGCCGCCCACGAGGTAGTTCGGGTGCGGGTTCTTGCCGCCGAGGATCGTATGGATCTTGACGATTTCCTTGTGGAACTCGAGCACTTCAAGGTAGTGCGCAACCGCAAGAAGGTTCACGGCAGGCGGCAGCTTCATGGCCGGATGGCCCCAGTAGCCGTTCTTGAAGATGGAGAGCTGGCCCGTGGCCACGAACTTCTTCAGGCGGTTCTGAATGTCGCGGAAGTAGCCGGCCGTTGCCAGATGATGATGCGGGCTGATCTTCTGCTGGATTTCAGACGTCTCGCGCGGATCGGCAGAGAGGGCGCTTACGACGTCGACCCAGTCAAGGGCGTGCAGCTGGTAGAAGTGCACCAGGTGGTCCTGAACGTAGAGCGTCGCATTCATCAGGTTGCGGATGATGTTGGCGTTCTTCGGGATCTTGATGCCGATGGCGTCTTCGACCGAACGGACGGCCGCCAAGGCGTGAATGCCGGTGCAGACGCCGCAGATGCGTTCGACGAACGCCCAGGCGTCGCGGGGATCACGACCCTTCAGAATGACTTCGAGGCCGCGCCACATGGTGCCGGTGCTCATGGCATCGACGATCTTGCCGTTTTGATCAATCTCGGCCTGAACGCGAAGATGGCCTTCGATACGGGTGACCGGATCGACCACGACGCGACGGGTGTTAGTAGTTGCAGACATTATTCACCTCCGAGATCCTTGTTGTTCTGCTTGGCGCGAGCCTGGCTCACGGCACTCAAAGCTGCATGAGCGGCAGCGGCGACGCCGACGACGGCGACAGTGGTAAGACCCACCTTGTCGACGGTGGCTTCAACGCCAAACCAGCCGGGCGGCAGGATGTCAGGTTCATGCTTGTAGAAGCTGCCCTTGTCGAAGAAGTTGGCCTCCGAGCAGCCGATGCAACCGTGGCCGGACTTGACGGGCCAGGAAAGACCCTCGTTCCATTCGATGGTCGAGCAGGCGTTGTACGTGGTCGGTCCCTTGCAGCCCACCTTGTAGAGGCAGTAGCCGAGCTTGGCGCCTTCGTCGTCGAACTTCTCGACGAACTGACCCGCGTCGAAGTGAGCGCGGCGATAGCACTTGTCGTGAATGCGCTGGCCGTAGAACATCTTCGGACGGCCGAGGCGATCGAGCGGCGGCAGTCGGTCGTAGGTGAGGATGTAGGTGATCACGCCCGTCATCACTTCAGGAATGGGCGGGCAGCCCGGCACGAGCACCACCGGCTTGTCGGTGATGACGTCGGTGATCGGCACCGACTTCGTGGGATTGGGCTTGGCGGCCTGCACGCAGCCCCAGGCAGCGCACGAGCCCCAGCCGATCACGGCCTTGGCGTTGGCGCAGACGTGCTTGATCTTGTTGAGGAAGATTTCGCCGCCGGGGATGCAGAACACGCCGTCGTCGCCCAACGGGATGTTGCCTTCCACGGCCACGATGTACTGGCCCTTGTACTTCTCGATGGTGTCTTCGAGCGCGGCCTCGGCCTGCTGACCGGCGGCCGCCATGATCGTGTCGTCGTAGTCGAGACTGATCATGTTGAGAACCATGTCGGCGGCAATGGGATTGAAGCTGCGGATGAAGGATTCCGTGCAGCAGGTGCACTCAAGACCGTGCAGCCACACCACGGGCGTACGCGGCTTGGTCTTCATGGCTTGGGCAATTTCCTGCGCACCGGCGCTGCCCAGCCCGAGGCTCGCAGCTGTCAGAGAGCAGAACTGCAGAAAGCTTCGACGGCTGATGCCTTGGCGTCGCAGCGCTTCGTATTGCGTCTCAAACATGTTGTATTTCTCCTTTGCCTAGGAGTCGCGTAAAGGCTCCAGAGGATTTGGGGTTGACTCAGCCGAAAAAGCGCAGAACTCTCCTGCGCTAATTCCAGCACTTGAAGGGATGTTAGAGAGCCGATACGACCCTGAAAATACCCCGGAAGTATCTTTTTTAGTCCTTTCGGGGTATACGAATACATCAGGCGGATGATTGTTACAGGTTGAACTTGGCATGCTTAATCCGAAAGGATTAGTTGTGATGAGGCAAGAGGGTTTTTCGCCCGGGCTCGAAAGATTTCCTTCGATGACGCGTTTGCCTTGGTGGCAAAGGGAAGATTGGGGAAAATCGGGGGTGGCCGGTGGAAAGAAGGGGGAGGCTAAGTCCGGTAGAAGTTTGGGACTCGTCCGAGGGAGGTCGGATCGCGCCGAGGAGCGAAAAAAGCCGCCGGAACCAGAGGCGCCGGCGGTGGTGCGGCGCGCGGGTGGCAGCGCCGCAAGAGGGCAAGAGTCCAGGAGGAGCCAGACTTTGCGCGGCTGGATTTGTGTCGAGAAGCGTTTCTAGGATCGCTCCCCGAGCCCGCGCGATTGTTGGAATATCAGAACTTGTGATTGAGGCCGATGCCCATCTGGCAGCCGTTGAACTCGGCGCGGTCCATGAAGGCGTCAAACCCGCGGTCGGCCTTGATGTCGACGTCGAGGTTGTCGCCGCCCTTGGCGTAGGTGGCGCCCGCGTAAAGCGTCGTGCGCTTGCTCATTTCATAGGCGTAGGCAATGCCCAGAACGAGGGCGTGCGCATCGTTGTCGGTCTTCGCCTGCTTGTTTTCAGCCATCATGTACTGCACGCTCGCCATGAGGGTGCCGTTGCCCAAGGGAGCCGTGGCGCCCAACAGGAAGCTGTCGATCGTAAAGGCCCCGTTCGCGGTGAGGCCGTCTTCGTTTCTGAGGTCGGCGTCGCGGAAGCTTCTCACCTTGTCGGCGTGCTGGTACATGAACATGGGCTTCACGGCGCCGAGATCATAGGAAAGCCCCAGAGTGTAGATCATGCCCTTGTTGTCGTTGACCTTGCCGTCGTCGGCGAGAACCGAGTCGTACTGCAGCATTTCAACCACGGCGGCAGCGGCAAAGGGACCGGTTTCGTACTGCAGGCCCAGACCATAGTAGTGGTTGCGGTCTGCCCAGCGCACGATCCCGTCATCGTCGCCCATGGAGGCCATGATGCTCACCTTGAAGCCGTCGGCGGGCGTGATTTCAACGACCGCCGTGTTGTCCATCGAGAGGTCGCGGCTCGTGAAGGTGCCCATGCCGCCTACGCCGAAGGCGGCCTCAAGCGGATCAAAGCCGCCCACGAGGTCGAAGTCGCCTCCGGCGCTTGCTAGCGTACCAAGGCGACCGGCGGCGATGGTGACAAAGTCGTTGCCAATCTTGAGATAGGCCTGGCTGTCAAAGAGCGTGTGGTCGGTGGCGTTCGAGCCGTCGTCGGAGTTGAATTCGCTCTCGAGCGTCACGCCCACGCGCCAGCCGTTGCCGAGGTCCTCCGTGGCGGTGATGCCCCAGATTGAGTCGCCGTACCAGGCGCTTTGCATCGAGGCGCTGTTGGTCTTCTTCTTCACGACTTCGCCGCCCGTGGTGAGCTTGTCGGCGTGCTCGTAGACCATGCCGGTCGAGACCGATCCGTAAAGCGTGACGTCGGCGGCAGCGGCGCTGCCGGCAAATGCAGCGGCGGCGCACGCAGCTGCAAGCGTGAGTTTGAAGGACTGCTTCATAAGAAAAATTCTCCGTATTGGATTGATTTGTTTATCTTCCGAAGGCTTCCTGCAACCTTTGTTATTGAGGGCAAATGCGCTTTGCTTTGAGGAAGGCTTCCAATGCTTTGCGCCCGCGGCGCTCCCAAAGAGAAAACCAAGGAGGCGCCAAAACATTGTTTCAGATAGTAACGATAACCATTCTCATCTGCAAGTCGATCGAGGCGTTTTCTTCACCGAGGAAAACCCTGAAGAAAAAAAACAAAACAGCGCGGCAAACCTTTTTCAGGCTTCCGCGCTGTTGATGGACGTTTAAAAAGTAGGGCTGAGGCCTTACTTCTTGGCGTTCTTGCCTTCCTTGACCTCTTCGATCTTGGCAGACTTGATCAAATTGTCGACGTAGGTCTGCACGCGCTGCTGCGTGAGAAGCTGGCGAAGCAGAGGCGCTTCAGCCTCGTAGTTAGCAAAGCGCTGAGCGGGGCGCTTGCCTTCGAGCTTGACGACGTGCCAGCCCAGGTGCGTGTGCACCGGGTTCTTGGCGATCTGACCGGGCTTGAGGTTCTGGAAGCTTTCGGCGAAGTCCTTGTCGAACATGTTGGGCGAGTTCCATTCGATGAGGCCGCCCATCTCGCGGTTTTGCGGCGTGTCAATCGACTTCTCGCGGGCGAGCTTGTCGAAGTCGCCGCCCTTCTGAACGGCCTTCAGAAGCTCACGGGCCGTCTTTTCGTCCTTGACGAGGATGTGGCGCACGGAAACTTCGGTATTGCCCCAGCGCTTCTTTTCCTGATCAAAGAGCGCCTTGACGTCGGCGTCGCTCACCGGGTTCTTGGCCACCCAGTCGTTGATCACCGTGCTCATCAAGATGTTCTTGGTGGCGTTGTCGATCATGCGCTGCACGTCGTCGCGCTTGGCAAGCTTCTGCTTCTTGGCTTCCTGCAGAAGGAGCTTGTCGCGCACGAGAATCATGCGGACCTGATTTTCAAGCTGCGGCGTACGGGTCTGGCCGCTCGCGGTCGAGGCGGCGATGAGGCTCTCCTGCTGAGCCTTGCTCACGAGCTCGCCGTTGACGGTGAAAGAGGTGGTCGCAGCCTGTGCACAGCCGATGGCAAGACCTGCTGCGATTGCACAGAGGCCCATCGTGGATTTCTTGAACAACATTGCGTTTCCTTGCAACAAAAAATAGGTATCACTATTTTGACAGCGGCTCGGCTTTTTTCATGACCCAGAGGCTGATGCCAATTGTAAAAATGAATGTCAAGGCCAAAAGACCGAAGAGCTTGAAGTTCACCCAGGTCGCCGTGCTGCAGCTGTAGGCGACGATGAGGTTAATGATGCCGGTGACGTAAAAAAAGCCGATCCAGGCCTTCTGCATCGTGCCCCAGGCCGAGGGCGGGAGCTCAAGCTGTTTGCCCAACAGCATCGTGAGAAAGTTTCTCGAGGTGATCTGCCCGAAGAGAAGAATCGAGCCGAAGATCCAGTAGAGGATCGTGGGCTTCCACTTGATGAACATTTCGTTGTGAAGCCACAGCGTAAGCGATCCGAACACCACGATCACCGCAAGCGAAATCCAGAGCATCGGCTCAGGGCGCTTGCCCTTCATGAAGACGAGCGCGATCTGCACGAACGTGGCGACGATGCCCACGAGCGTTGCAAGCAGCACCGGCGCCTGGTCGGGGGCGATGGCCGCGCCGCCGATGATCGAGCCGATCGTCGAGGCGGTCGCCTCCGGGTTGGCTTCGCCCACCTTGAAGGCGGCGAAAAAGAGAATGATGGGAAAGAGATCAAAAAGAAGCTTCACGATGTCCCCGGCGTCGAAACTGCGGTTGGTTGATCAAATGCGCGAATATCGAAATGCGGCGTTGGGAATGGTGCCGCCCGAAATATTGACGCGAAAGTTCACGCAAAAGTTCGCGCAACTGAGCGCGCTGCACCCGGGCGGCGGGCCGTGCGGGCGATTATATAAGCTGATGCGGCAGGTCTCGGGGGCCAGACCTTTCGACAACCACGCCGCTTTTTGGGCAAGTTTGCCTCATGAAGCGGGGAGCAATCCCGGAAACGTCGGCATCTACCTTACCCTTGCGGGGCTCTCGGTCATTGAGCTTGCCGCGGCCGGTGTTAACATGCGCACACAATTTGTTGCCGCTTGTCGCGGCCCCGACGCCGCGGATGCCGATAGGCTTGACGCTCGCAATGTTCGTTTGCGCGTCGTCGCCGCCTGCCGACGTCCGCGTCTTTTGCTTTTTATTAAGTAAAGAAGGGGCTCGTCCGATGAGCGGCTTTTGAGGCGGCGCAGACGGTTTTACGGGCGCGCGCGCCGGCACGTTCCTTCTTCCTAGGCCGTAAGGTCTGGGGAGGAAAGGGGAGGGCCTGCGCGTCAAAGAAGAACAAATTTTTTTCCGCAAACCCAATTTGTGCACACCATTTATATGCAAACAGGAATCAAGACTTTACTTATGACGATTGCTGCAGTGACTGCCATGGATGCATCGGCCGCGGGCATCAAGGAGCTCGATACCGTCGAGGGCATCAAGAGCTTCGAGCTCGACAATGGCCTCAAAGTTGTTTTGTTTGCCGATCAGAGCAAGCCCACGGCGACCGTCAACACGACCTATCTCGTCGGCAGCCGCATGGAAAACTACGGCGAGACCGGCATGGCGCACCTTCTTGAGCATCTGATGTTCAAGGGCAGCAAGAACTATCCGGATCCCACGAAGGAATTCACGCGCCGCGGCTTTCGCATGAACGGCACGACGTGGCTTGACCGCACGAACTACTTCGTGAGCTTCACGGCCAACGACGACAACATGCGTTGGGCGCTCGGCTGGAGCGCCGACGCCATGGTGAACTCCTTCATCGCCAAGAAGGATCTCGACACCGAGATGACGGTCGTCAGGAACGAATACGAAATGGGCGAAAACAAGCCCGTGAGCGTGATGTTGAAACGCATGCAGTCGGTGCTCTTTGACTGGCACGCCTACGGGCGCAACACGATAGGCGCTCGGAGCGACATTGAAAACGTGCCCATCGAAAACCTGCAGGCCTTCTACCGCAAGTGGTATCAGCCCGACAATGCCGTCTTGACGGTCTCGGGCAAGTTTGACGAAGCCAAGGTCCTTTCCTGGATCGAGGAGACCTTCGGAAAGATCAAGCGCCCCGATCGCAAGCTCTCGCGCGAGTGGACGATCGAGCCTGTTGCGGATGGCCCGCGTGAATTTGAAATCCGCCGCCCCGGTGAAATGAAGCTCGTGGCGGTGGGCTACCGCATTCCCTCGGCGCTGGCCGAGGACTGCAACGCCGTTGAAACGGCGGTCGACATCCTCTCCGAAGCCCCGCGCGGACGTCTCTACAAGGAGCTAGTTGAAACCGGAATGGCGAGCCAGGTCTTCGGCTGGTCGCTTTCGGCGCGCGATCCGGGCTTCGTGATGTTCGGCGCGATGCTCAAGAAGGACGATGCGATCGAGCCCGTCAAGAACAAGATGCTCGACGTGATCGAGCGTACGTTCTCGAAGAACCCCGCGACCGAAGACGAAGTGAAGACTTCGCTTGCCGAGGCAGCGACCGACTACGAACGCTCCCTGAGCGATCCCGAGCAGTTTGCCGTGGATCTTTCCGACTACATCGCCCTGGGCGACTGGCGGCTCTTTTTCGTTGACCGCGACTCGACCGCGCGCGTGACTCCTCAGGCGGTTGATCAGGCGGCGGCCACCTACTTCGTGCGCGACAACCGCGTGGTCGGCCTGTTCATTCCCGACGAGCACCCGCGCCGCGCGCCCGCGATGACGACGCCCGACGTGAAGGATGTGATCGCCAAGGCAACCTTCAAGACCGAAGGCGACGTCGCCGAAGCATTTGACGTCAGCCAGGCCAACATCGATGCCCGCACCGAGCGCTTCAAGATCGGCGACGTCGAGGTGGCGCTTCTTCCGAAAAAGACCCGCGGGCGCACCGTGACCGTGCTCACCACGTTCCGCTACGGAAACCTTGAAACGACGGCAGGCCGCACGGTTCTCAACTACCTCGTTGAGCCCATGCTCTCGCGCGGCACGGCCGACATGGACCGCAAGCAGATTGCCGACCGTCAGACCGAACTCAAGGTTCAGGGCGACGTGCTGGGCTTTACGACCACGGCTGAAAACGTTGTGCCCGCCATCGAGCTCATGGGTAAGTTGGTCTCCTCGAGCACCTTCCCCAAGAAGGAGTTCGATCAGTTCGTGAACCAGCTCTCGACCATGCTCGAAAGCCGCAGCGACGATCCGATCATGCTGGGCCGCGATGCGCTCCTGAAGCACTTCGAGACCTATCCCGAGGGCGATCCCCGTAATCCGACCCGCAACAGCTACCTGCGCGAGGGTTTGAAAACGGTGAACCGCGACGCGGTCTACGACTGGTTTGTGAAGGCCGTTTCGAACACCCACGGTCAGGTTGCCGTCGTGGGCGACTTTGATCCGGCTGCGGTGAAGGCCGCTCTTGAAAAGGCCGTTTCCGTCAAGAAGAACGCCGATGCGAAGTACGACTACAAGCGCTACTTCAGCGAGTACAAGCCCGTGGCGGCCGACCGCATCCTCGTTGATACGCCCGCCAAGGAAAACGCCGCGATCTTTGCGCGCGTCGATTTCCCGGCCAATGCCAACGACAAGGACGCTGCGGCTCTGATCGTCGCCGACTGGGTGATGGGCGGCGGCACGGGTCTGAGCAACCGCCTCGTTGACCGTCTGCGCCAGAAGGAAGGTCTCTCCTACGGCGTGGGCTCGCGCGTGCGTCTGCCGCAGTTCGGCAACCGCGCAAGCTGGAACATGTCGGCGATCGTGGCCCCGCAGAATATTCTCAAGGCTGAAGAGTGCGCCCGCGAGGAAATCGCGCGCATGGTCAAGGACGGCATCACCGAGCAGGAATTGACCGAAGCCAAGAAGGGCATTCTTGAAAGCCGCGCCGTGAGCCGCGCTCAGGACGACTACCTCGCCCACAGCTGGGTCTTGTTCATGGATGCCGGCAAGACCTTTGCCGACAGCAAGAAGCTTGAAGACGCCATCGCAGCGCTCACGCTCGACGAGGTGAACGCCGCCGTGCGCAAGATGCTTGTTGAAGCCAACATCACGTACGTGCTCGCGGGCGACCTCGCCAAGGCCGGCATCAAGACCCAGAAGTAAAACCGAAGCTTTGCTTTCCTTGGGCGGGGATCATCCCCGCCCGGGACAAGGACACAAGCCTCAAGCGCCCGTTCGGCGGAGAGAGAAAGCGTACCGCGCCAGTCTTTGCCGCAGGACGGGTGCTTTTTTGCGCCCTGAAGTTGGGGAGTTTGAAGGGGATGGGTTTTTGACGAAGGCTAGGTTTTTGCCTGCGGCAGCCACGCGCGGCCTTCGTCGGTGAGCTCGATTCCGGCGGCGGCAATGCTTGAGACGATCTCGCCGATCAGCTCGCGGATTTCGTTGGTAAGCTCCTCGTGCGTGCGCGGCCAGAAGACGTAGAAGGGAATCGTGAGCTCGTCGGCAAGCGGTATGGCGCGGCAGTCGCTGCTTACCGACATCGCAGCGAGCTTGTCGGTGAAGTGCACCCCCACGTTGCGCTTCACAAAGCGCAGCGCCACCTGGGTCGAAGAGACTTCGGCGGCGACCTGCGCGAGGCCGTTTTCGGGCAGCAGCCGGTCGGAATACTCGCGCTCGGGCGTATCGCGAGAAAGCACCACGAAAGATTCGTCGGCGTAGTCGCTTTTGGTGACGTGGTCCTTTGCGGCAAGCGGATTTTCCTGCGAAACCACGAGGCGGAAGGGGAGGTGGGCAAGCGCAACCTTCTGCAGGTCGTCGTGGGTGCTCAACAGGGTCCCGAAGCCGATGTCAAAGGGGTGGGAGTACTTCGAGTAGTAGATGTCGCGGCTTGCGTGCACGTCCATCGAGACGCTGATCGTGTCGAGGTGGCGCTTCAAAACCTTCACCACCGCCGGAATGATGACGTCCGAGGCGTGGCGGGCGAGCACGGCGATGCGAAGCTCCTTTTTCTTGGCACGGCCCGTTTGGGTGAAGTCCTCCAACCGCTTCCAGGCGCGCACCGATTCGATCGCGGCGCGATAGAACTCCATGCCTTCGTTTGTGAGCGTAAGAGTCTTCGTTGAGCGCTCAAAGAGCGCGATCCCCAGGCGCTCTTCGAGCTGCGTGATCGCGCGCGATGCGGCCGAGGCCGACAGGGCGTTTTTGTTTGCCGCCGCAAGAAGGCTTCCGGTCTCAACGACCGAGCAAAAGAGCTTTACCGACCGGGTCTTTAGTTCCATGAGGCGTTCTCCAACTTTTTCTTCATCCGCTGTCGCCCGCGGTGCAGCGATAATCCCTTGAAAAGTCGCTTGATTTCGTTTTGTGCAATCGATCTTTTAATCTTTGCACTTTACGGAATATACCAAATGGATCACAATTGCACGCATGACAACTGACGAGGATCTCCCTTGCAGGAATCGGTTCATAGAGACGACCCGATTTCCCGTCAAGACTTCGGCAGCGCTGTCGTACTGAGGTTATGCAAACTTTTTACGTGCCGGGCGACCGAACGATCTGCCCGGCAGTTTTTTACCTGCAAAACCTCGTTTGAAGCGCCCCCAAGCAGAGCGAACTCCCAAACTCCCAGACTCCCCAGGGGTTCGCCAAAGGGCGCCGCAATACCAATCAACGCATCACCATGGGTCCTGACGCTTTCCCTTTCGTCAAAGGAAGGCGCCGCAGCCCGTGCAAAGCCGGGTACAGGAAATCGAGAACCCCGGCGCCACCACAAAAGGAAGAGTCATGACGACCTACGATCCGCGCTCGCTAAAGGCCGAAGAGTTCATCAACGACGAGGAAATCCTCGCATCGCTCGCCTACGGCGAAGAGAAAAAGCACGACCGCGAGCTCATCTCCCAGATTCTTGCCAAGGCTGCGGCCTTCAAGGGGCTCACGCACCGCGAGGCGGCCGTCCTCATGGCCTGCGATCTGCCCGACGTGAACGAAGCGATTCTCTCGAGCGCCATCAAGGTGAAGGAGCACATCTACGGTCAGCGCATCGTGCTCTTTGCGCCGCTTTATCTTTCGAACTACTGCGTCAACACCTGCACCTACTGCCCGTACCACGCCAAGAACAAGAACATCATCCGCAAGAAGCTCTCGCAGGAGGAAATTCGCCGCGAGGTGATTGCGCTCCAGGACCTCGGCCACAAGCGTCTGCTTCTTGAAGCCGGCGAGCATCCCAAGGAAAATCCGATCGAGTACATCCTCGAGTCGATCAAGACGATCTACGGCATCCATCACAAGAACGGCGCCATTCGCCGCGTCAACGTCAACATTGCCGCCACGACCGTCGAGAACTACAAGAAGCTTCACGAGGCGCAGATCGGCACCTACCAGCTCTTTCAGGAGACCTATCACAAGAAGACCTACGAAGAGCTCCATCCGAAGGGACCCAAGAGCGACTACGCCTACCACACCGAGGCGCATGACCGCGCGATGCAGGCGGGGATCGACGACGTGGGTCTGGGCGTGCTCTTTGGCCTCAACCTCTATCGCTACGATCTCATCGGCCTTCTGATGCACGCCGAGCACCTTGAGGCCGTCCATGGCGTCGGTCCGCACACGATCTCGGTGCCGCGCATCTGCCCGGCCGACGACATCGATCCGAACAACTTCAGCAATGCCGTGCCGGACGACGTGTTCCTCAAGATCGTGGCGCTCATCCGCCTCGCGGTTCCCTACACGGGCATGATCATGTCCACGCGCGAAAGCGAGCGCATCCGCACCGAGGCCCTCAAGCTTGGCATCTCGCAGATTTCGGGCGGCTCGCGCACGTCGGTGGGCGGCTACACGATCAAGGACATCCGCGACGTTGAAAACACGGCGCAGTTTGATACGAGCGACAGAAGAACGCTCGACGAAGTGGTGGGATGGCTCTTGGAAAACGGGTATCTGCCGAGCTTCTGCACGGCCTGCTACCGCGCCGGACGTACGGGCGATCGGTTCATGGAGTACGCCAAGACCGGCGAAATCGCCATGTACTGCCAGGCCAACGCCGTGATGACGATCAAGGAGTACCTCTGCGACTACGCAAGCCCCAAGACCCGTGAAGCGGGCCTGCGCGTCATCGAAAACGAGCTTCCGAAGATCACCCACGAGAAGGTGCGTCTCGCGTCGATCAAGCGCCTCAAGCGCATTGAAGAGGGCGAGCGCGACTTCCGCTTCTAATCCAAAAAACTTTAAGGGCCGGGGGTTCATCACCGCACCGGCCCTTGAAGGGTTTTCCGATCAGGCCGCCTTGGCAGAGTCCTTGGCGGCTTTCTTTTCCTTTTTCTTTTCGCACGTGGGAATGCGCACGATCACCTTGAGGCCGTGAGGCGAGGCGTTTGCCAACTGCACCGTGCCGTCCGAACGGCGCACGATCCGATCGATGATCGCAAGGCCCAAGCCCGTCCCGGTGACGCCGCCGCGGGCGCTGTCGCCGCGCTCAAAGGGCCGCATCAGGCGGTCGGCCTGGCTCATGTCCAGGCCCGGGCCCTCGTCGCTCACGGTGAGCACGGCCGTGTCCTTTTCACGCGTCACCTGCATCGTCAGATGCAGGATGTCGTCGTCGCTCTTGCCGTAGCGCTGCGCGTTCGTGATGAGGTTCTGTACGACGCGCGAGAGCTCAATGGGGTGCGCGCGCACGATCACGTCGTCGGCAATTGAAAGGTTGAGCTTTACCGTCGGATCGAGTTCTAGTCGTGCGCCGTGAATGGCCTGCCGCACGGTCTTCGAGAGGTCGACGGCTTCAAGGGGCTGCGTGCTACGGCGGGCATAGGCCATGAATTGGTTGACGATCATTTCCATCTGCTCGAGGTCGCTTACCATGTTGCGGCGGGTGTCCTCGGGGAGATCGGCCATTTCGGTCTCAAGGCGCAGGCGGGTGATCGGCGTGCGAAGGTCGTGGCTCACGCCCGCAAGGAGCATCTCGCGGTCCTTTTCCATGCGCGTGATGTCCTGCACCATGCGGTTGAAGCTTGAATTCACCTCCCGGATTTCCTCCGGGCCGCTGTCTTCAGGTAAAGATGCCGGCATCACGCCGCGGCCGAAGTTGCGCGCGTAGTTTGAAAGCGTGCTCAGGGGCTCGACCACGCGGCGCGTAAGCATCGTGGCGCCCAGAATCGAGGCCACGAAAGCCGCCATCGCCCACCAGATCCAGGTCGTGCCGTAGGAGGGGTTGATGAGCGTGGAATTGGTCATGAGCCAGTAGTTGTCGCCTTCAATCGAAATCGACACCCAGAGGCCGCGCTCGTCGTTGACGCGGCTAGCGAGCACCGTGTCGGGCCCGAGCGAGGAGCGCACGTACGTTTCAACATCGACGATCGACCAGGGCGAGCCGCTGTCGGCCGTGAGCGGCTGATAGTCGTCGGTTGGCTCCTTGGGGAGGATGCGCAGGCCTTCGCGGCTAGCGAGCACCATCAGCAGGTCGGGCCGGTAGATGGGGTCGGCGCTCACCAGGGCATAGCGCGTGAGGTTGGCCATGGTGACGATCTGGCGCGCGGCGCTCATCGCGTAGGGCGTTTCGCTCAATACGCGAAAGCTCTGCAGCCAGCCCATCACCGAGAAGACGATGAGCAGCATGAGCAGAATGAACGTGCGCCAGAAAAGGTTCAGTGCGCGACGGGAGCTGATGGATGCCATGGCGTGGTGCTTTGAAATGTTTTTTCGTGATTGCGCCCGTAAGGGAGCTTGAAGTCGCTATTGCGAACTATGGCGAAAATAGCATAAATGCCAAAAAGGGCGGCTTGAAGCCGCCCTTTTTGCACAAATGCCCGGACTGTCTAATCCCGGCAGGCTCAGGAGTATTCTGAATTTAAGGGGGTCTGAGCCTGCTTTAACTTGGATGCGGGGGTACTGCTATTTTGCCGCATTTTTGTCGGCTTTGGCATCCTTCTTGCCGTCGGCCGTGCTCGGAATCGTGTCGTCGGGAATGAAGACGTACCCGAGACCCCAGACCGTCTGCAGGTAGTGGGGCTTGGCGGGATCAGGCTCGATCAGCTTTCTCAGACGGCTCACCTGCACGTCAAGCGACCGATCGAAGGCTTCGTACTCGCGGCCGCGGGCCATTTCCATCAGCTTGTCGCGGGAAAGCGGCACGCGCGGGTGACGGGCAAAGGCCTTCATGACGGCGAATTCGCCCGTCGTAAGCGGCACTGGCTGCCCGTTCTTTCTGAGCTCGCGGCGGCCGAGATCCAGCTCGAAGTCGCCGAAGACCACCACCTCGTTTTCAAGCGAGGGTGCGCCCGGGGCGTCGGCTTTGGGGCGGCGGCGCAGCACGGCGTGCACGCGCGCCAAAAGCTCGCGCGGATTGAAGGGCTTCGGAATGTAGTCGTCGGCGCCTAGCTCAAGGCCCACGATGCGGTCGACGTCCTCGCCCCGGGCCGTGAGCATCAGCACGGGCGTCGTGTCCTTGCTCGCGCGCAGGCGCCGCAGGATCTGCAGGCCGTCTTCGCCGGGCATCATCAGATCGAGGATGAGGGCGTCGAAGCGCTCGCGCATCCAAATGCGGTTCATCGCCTGGCCGTTTTCAGCGACCGACACAGAAAAGCCGTTTTCGCCGAAATACCGGCGCAGAAGATCGCGCAGCCGGGGGTCGTCGTCAACGATGAGAATCTTGGGAGTCCGTTCAGTTTCGGCCATATTCTTTTTGTCTCCAGTCGAAGGCTTGAACTAGGCTCGTCGTACGGCGCGGGATTGTCAAAAAAGGCAAGCTCGGCGAGCGCACGACGTTTTGAAAACGCCTATTGATGAGGTCAAATTGTGCCTGTTACAAATTCAGCCTGATAGAAGACTAACACCGTCTGTTACAAAATCAAGGCGATTTTTGCCAATTGGCAAGAGCTTGAACGCACTCTTTACCTGCAATGACGGTAAAGTACATACTGAGTAAAACCCGGAGGCAATCTCTCACGATGCATTCTTTGTTCGGAAAATTCGTTTTTACGGCCTGTCTGGCCGGATGCGCAGGCGTGGCTTCTGCCGAAGTGACGCTGCTGCCGGTCGAGCCTCAGGCGGTTCGTAGCGGTCCTTCCGAAGTTCTGCTCTGGGATCAGATGAACGCCCAGCAGCGTGCGCGCCTCTGGCCGCTGCTCACGCACGAACAGCGGCTCTTTCAGTGGCGCTACATGACCAAGGATGAACGACGCCAGATGCGGCTCAATATGCCGCCCGCCGAGCGCCGCGCCATCAAGCAGCGTTTCGTGATCGACTTCATGCCGAGCACCGACGCAGACCGCAAGCCCGTGCGCCGCATGACGCCCGCCGAGCGCGAGCTTCTGCGCCAACAGGTCATTCAGGTGCATGTGGAAATCCGTCGCGGCGTGCCCTACAACTGCACGGATCCCACGGACTGCCCGAAGTCGGGTTATCGTGCCCGCTCGGCCGTGCCGCCTGCGCTTGCGTCCGGCGTGACGCAGACGGGCGCCAACCTCGGACTTCCCGAGGCCGAGGAAGCGCATCCCGCGCAGTAGTCCGCACAGTAGGCTTCAGGCAAATTTTGAACCCCCGCTTTTCTCCCCTGAAAAGCAAGACACCCGGTCTGAATGGCCGGGTGTTTGCGTGTTGGGTGTTGTTTGTGTGTTGCGTTGAGGGATTGGTGTTGAAGGTTTACGAGGCTTCGCGCGGGGAGTCCGCCGCGGCTGCCGTTTTCGTTTTCCCGACGGCGATGACGCTCGTGTAGCCCGGCCGTTCGGGGAGGTTTTCGGGCACAAGGCGCACGGGAACGCCGAAGCTTTCTGAGAGCGTCTCTTCGGTCACCACCTCTCGCACGGGACCAAAGCGCGTGCGCGCACCAGGGAGCATGACCAAGGCCGTGTCGCTTAATTCGAGCGCATGCGACGGAAAGTGGGTATTGATGATGGCGCCAATGCCGCGCTCGGTCTTGAGCTCGCGCAGGACCTTGAGCACCTGGAGCTGATTTTTGTAGTCAAGGTTGCTTTCGGGTTCATCAAGCACGAGAAGCTCGGGGTCGCCCGCGAGAGCACGCGCGACGAGCGCCAACTGCAGCTCGCCCCCAGAGATCTCATCGCACCGGGCGTTTGCAAGGTGCGTGAGACCCACGGCTTCAAGCGCTTGGTCGGTGCGCTTCCAGTCCTCGCGCCCGGGCCGGGCAAAAAGGCCTAGGTGCACGCTGCGGCCGAGCACCACCATGTCGCGCACGGTGTAGGAAAGCGCGCCGCTTCGAGCCTGCGCGACATAGCCCACGCGCGACCAGAGCTCGCGTGGCGAAAGGCGCTTCAATTCAACCCCGTCGACCAAGGTTGCGCCCGACGTCCAGGATTCAAAGCCGAGAAGGCACTTCAAAAACGTGGTCTTGCCCGCGCCGTTGCGTCCGAGGATGCTCATCACTTGGGGCGTGGTGACCGAAAGCGTGATGTCGTGGAGCACCTCGGGGCCATGCGCGTAGTGAAAGCTTGCATGTTCGACCGTGAGAATCATGACGCGTTCTCTTTCTTAAAGCCTTGCCGACGAGCCCCGCCGCAGCAGGAGCAGAAAGACCGGGGCGCCGAGTACGGCCGTGAGGATGCAGACCGGAATTTCCATCTGAGTGGCCGTTCGGGCGACGGTGTCGCAAAGAAGCACGAAGATCGCGCCCCAGAGGGCGCTTGCCGGTACGACGTAGACGTTGTTGCTGCCGACCACGAGTCTCACGAAGTGCGGAATCAGAAGTCCCACCCAGCCGATGAGGCCGCACATGCTCACGACGCTTGCGCTTACCATGGTGCAGGCGACGATGACGACGGCGCGAAGCTGCGGCAGCCGCAGACCGAGTGCGCGGGCTTCGGCTGGAGACAACGAAAGCGCATTGAGCTTCCAGCGCAGCAGATGAATCACGAGGCACCCGATGACGATGAAGGGTAGGCCTATCGCCAAAGCCTTCATCGTGGCGCCCGTCATCGAGCCCATGAGCCAGAAGGTGATGGCAGGAAGCACGTCCTGGGGGTCGGCCGCGTACTTTACGAGCGCAATGAGCGCGCTGAAGAAGGCCGCGATCACAAGCCCTGAGAGAATGAGCATGAGAACCGTCGTGCGGCCGCGCACGCTGCTCACGGCATAAACAAGAGCCACCGCAGCAAGCCCCATCGCAAGCGAGGCAATCTGCACGCTGAAGGCCTCAAGCCCCAGCAGGAGCCCCAGTACGGCGCCGAAGGCCGAGCCCGTCGCAACGCCCAGGGTGTCGGGCGTGGCAAGGGGATTGGAAAAAAGCGACTGAAACGCAGCGCCTGCCGCGGCTAGGCCCGCACCGGCTGCGAGCGCGAGCAGCACGCGCGGGAGCCTGACGTTGAAGATCACCGACTGCATCGCAGGCGTAACCGACGACTCGTCTAGCCACGGCGAGATCAACGTTGCGGCAGTCTGCGCGAGCGTCAAGTGGAATCGCCCGAGCGCGAGGGCAACAAGGGCGGCAACGAGTGCGAACACGAGCCCGAAGACCATGAAGAGCCGATAGCGGCTGCGGGTGGCGTCGCTTTTGATCTGCGGCGCGGCAGTGGCGGAGGTCATCTGCGGACTCCTTTATTGTTTTCCGCCCGCCTGCGTCGGGAAAAGCGCCTGCGCGTCGTTCTCGGTCAACGTCACGCCAAAGAGCGCCTTGTAGTAGTTGCTCGTTTCTTTGGCCATGTCGATGTCGGCAAAGCGAGCGGGGTAAAGGGTCTTCGCAAGCCACAGAAGCGTCAAGGGCGAGTCGGCCGAGGGCGTGTAGCTGCGGTAAAGGCCCAAGGGCATCTTGTAGACGGCGCCATCCTGCACGGCTTTGACGCTTGACCAGTCGTGGTACTTGCCGCTCGTGAGGTCGTCGGGCTTTGCGGCCGTGAAGTTCGTCACGAAGACCGCGTCCGGGTTCCACTCGTAGACCTGCTCGATGTTGATGACGGCGTTGGCGTTTTCGGCGGTGATGCCCGAGGCGACATTGTCGGCCCCGGCGGCGCGGCACCAGAACTCACCGAAAAAGCGGCTGCCGCTCGTGACGATGCGGCGCTCGTCGTACTGCACGAGAAAGAGAACGCGCCGGCGTTGGGCTGCGGGGATGTCCTTGACGCGTGCGTCGACAAGAGAACGGATGCGGTTGGCTTCCGCATCAAAGGCAGCCGCATTGACCGCGTCGCCGAACACGCCGTGAAGGATGTCGATCCAGCCTTCGAAGGTGGCAAAGACGTCGTAGTCCTTCTTCGTGGCGCTCACGGCCACGGTGGTGATGCCGGCGGCTTCAAGACGCTTCACAAGCGTCTTGTTGGAGGCGTTGACGAAGACGACGTCGGGGGCAAGCGCCATCAAGGATTCGACGTTGGCTTCGGAGCCCTTCATGAAGCTCGTGTCGGCTTTCAGAATCTCAGGGTGAATCCGCGAGAGAAGTCCCGCCTTGGCTGCGGTCATCGACACCGGATGCATGCCCACGATGTGCTGCGCGGGAACAAGCATGGCAACAAGCGATGCAAGCGGAAAGATGTCGGCTACGACCACGCGCTGGGGATTGTCGGGCACCGTGACGCTGCGGTTGAGGTCGTCGGTAAGCGTCCTGGCGTACGCAGGCGAAAGGCCCGCGGCGACGCCCGCAAGAAGGGCGACGGTCGAGACGAGAAGGCGACGGCGCGGCAAAGAGGGGAAGATGGAAGAGAAGCTCTGCATGGCTTTGTTTCGTTGCAGAAAAGACGTGCTGCTTGATCGATTGAAATTGCAAAGGCCTGGCTTCTAAACCCATGGGAGTATGAGGAGCTCAGGCCTTGTTTCTTGTGTATTAGGAGCGAGGTTGTTTTGCCGCTTGCTTGGCTGCCTCTTGAGGGGATTGAGCGGGGTCGCCCTCGGTGCTTTGAGACGCCGCTGCAGCGTCTTCATCGTTGGCAATGGTGTGCGCGGCATCGAGAAAGAGGCGCGCGAGGCGCTCGCGCTCGGCATTGTATTCGCCCCAGGTGATCTCTCCGTTGAGAAGCCTGCGCTGGTTGATGTGCGTGTCGACGTCGATTTCATCGGCGCGGTGCGCGAGCTTGACGTAGTCGTCGATCTGGCTTTGCACCATCATGCGCCGCGTGATGCGGTTTAATTCCTCAAACTCGCGAAGGGCCATGCGCATGGCCGTGCTTTGGTCGTCCTTGATGCGCGTGCCGTCGCTTTTTTGCTTCTCAGTGATCATGGAAGGCAGGCACGGCGTCTTCTCGAAATAGGGCTCGAACTCAGGGGCGCTGCAGATTTCGCGCATGACGTTGCCCACCTGATGAAAGCGCTCGCGCAGATCGTCCTCGGAGGGAAGCGACTTCGCCATTTCGATGAGTTCGGCCTCGGTGGGACTGTTGCGCGGGATTTGGCAGCCGCTCGCTAGAAGCGCCGAGGCGGCAATGGCTGCAAGAAGAACCGTCCGTGATCTGTGCAACATGGTGATCGTGGTTTAAAGAGGTGTCGATTGGGGGGCGAAAAGAACTCGCAACCCAAAATTATCGCAGATTCAATGCGGCGACTTTGAGGTCGGCGGCCGACAAGAATGCACATTGTGTCGCGCGGGCGGCCGAGCTCCGCGGTGGAAATCGAACATCAGAGCGGCAAAGGCGATCGCGCACCCTCCGGGAGCCCCTGAGACGGGGTCGCAGGGGCGGTTGAAAGCGACGAATATCGGAAGAAATTTGTAAAAAGAAGTGGAAAGCGGCGAACGTTTGGTGCTTTTTTCGCTTCAAGTCAAGAGCAGGCGCCGCTTTTGAGCTTTGCGCCTTTTCAAAGGCTTTGTCGGCGCGGTATCATCGATTTCGGTAAGTCGATGGTGCGGTTCAGCCGTCCGACACGGAGTGCTCCTTGCCATCGTCGGCGTCTCGGCTAGTGTGCAGAGCCATCTTGATGCTCGGAGCCAGGACGCATTTGTAGTTTTGATCCCATGGGGTTACAAGGAGAAAACTAGTTATGAATCGTCTTGAACTCGTTGCAAAGATTGCGGACAAGCATGGCCTTTCGAAGGCTGAAGCCGCGCGAATCTTGACGACGATTACCGAAGAAATCATGGATGCCGTCAAGAATGACGATCCCCTGACCCTTGTCGGTTTTGGTACGTTTAAGAAGCAAGTTCGCCCGGCTCGTACTGGCCGCAACCCTGCTACTGGTGCTTCAATCCAGATTCCTGAAACCAGCGTGCCGAAGTTTGTTCCCGGCTCACTGTTCAAGAACGCCGTCAACTGCAAGAAGTGCTGCGGCAAGAAGTAGTCGGCGGTTTTCTTACTTTCTGACTCACTTGAAATGCGGCGCCCGCAACGGGCGGCCGGCATTTCAATGCATAAGAAGGCGGATTCCTTTGTTGAGGGTCCGCCTTTTGTTATGCCCGTCGTTATGCCCGTCGACGACGGCTGCTGGCAGCGGCGGGATCGGTACAAGCGCGGCAGCGGCGCCTTCGGTGCGACCAACCCCCCTTGTGCGCGTTGCCTTCACGCAAAGTCGACTGTCGCATTCAGACAAACCCTTGTAGCGGAATGGAGAATAAACATACCTCTTAATGGTTATGATGGTAGAAACAATTGTTAGTACTTTTATACCTTTGTCTTATTGAAAAGGCCGATGAACAATGGTTTAATGACAGGGTCAACGAAAAAGATAGAATGAATATCGGCTCGTTGGCATCTCCTTTGGTGGTATGGCCACTGCATGAGATTTCAGTCGAAGGAAGCGAAAGAGATTTCGCAGCCTTCTTTGTCCGGGATGCATTTCAGTCCGTAGCGGGAACTGCGGATTAGAGGTGGAAGTGCATCGGCGGGCAGGCGTCGGAACGGGGCGCTCGGACTGGAGGAGCATGCAGTGGCTTTTTTTTTGCTTCTTTCCCGGGGGAGCAGAAAACGCCCATGATAAACGCCCACAGCCTGTGAGCGTTGAGGAGGGTAGGCGTTAATCGTTGAACCTGAAGGGCCTAGCGGCGGATGTTGGCCGGGCGCAGGCTCTCGAGAAGGTCGGCCGCCTCCGGACGGTCGGCTAGAAGCATCTTGGCCGCCTGAATCTCGCTTGTCTCGAGCACGGCCGAAAGCTCGCGCAGGCGCAGCTGCGCTTCCTCACGCTCGGCGCCCAATTGGGCGGATTCCTGCTCGTCCTTGACGGCTTTTAAAAGTTCATCGGCCTTGAGCGCGAGCGCGTAGGCTCCGCACCGGTTGAGCGTGCAGCCAACGCCCGACTCGTAAAGCCGCGAGAGAAAAAGAAGCGCCCTGACGTCGTTTTGCGTTGCCGCGCGCACGGCCCAGTTGAAGGCTTCCTGCGGGTTTCTTGCAACGGCTCGGCCCGACCAGTAAAAAAGCGCGAGATCGTACTGCGCGCGCGGCAGCCCCGCGCGGGCGGCTTCGGAAATCCAGCGGTAGGCGTCCTGATTGTTGGCCTGCGGATTGTCCGGGCGAAGGTAGAGAAGCCCCAGAAGGTGGCTTGCCTCGGCGTTGTGCGCCATTGCGGCCTTACGAAGCCACGAGGCGGCCTGAATCAGATCGGGCTCGACGCCGCGGCCGATGCTGTAGGCGCGGCCCACGGCAAGCTGCGCGGCCGTATGGCCCTGGGCGCCGGCGAGGCGGTACCACGTGAGCGCTTCACGGGGATTTTCGGGCGTGCCGAACCCCCAGTCGAGGGCGCGGGCGAGGTCGTACTGAGCGTCGGCATTGCCCACGATCGCCGCGGACCTGAAAAGCGACACGGCCTGCTGCGGATTGGCGCGCACGCCCTGACCGCGGGCGATGAGAACGCCCAGCATGTGCTGGCTTGCGGCATGCTCCTTTTCAGCGGCCTTGCGCAGCCATTTGACGGCAGCGCGGTTGTCGGCCGAAATCGGATTGCCGCTTGTGAGCATCTTGGCAAGTTCGTACTGCGCTTCAGGGCTTCCCGAGGCGGCCTCGCGCTGCCAGAGGGCGACGTCGTGCGGCGCGCTTGCCTCGGCCTGCGGCATCGCCCGGCCGTCGAGCAAAGCAAGCACGCGCGACATTGCCGGAGCCCGACGGGCTTGCGGAAGCGTAAAGCGCAGGTCGACGTTGTTCTTCACCCTCGAATGCTCCCAAAGCTCAAATTACTGCTGAAGAATCGGCGCATTGGCCGGAAGCGGATCAATGCCCGTGATGTGCAAAAAGAGAATGAGCGTGAGCGCGAGAGCGCAATACCCGACCCAGCCGAAGGCGCCGATCATGATGGCGCGGCCGAATCGACCCGGAATGCGGTTCTTGCCCACGAACTCGCGCACGAAGCGAATCTGCTTGATGCCGAGCGAGAAGGTCCAGCTCAGCCAGAAGCCGAAGAAGAGCGCAATCATGAGGTAGCGCCCGATCAACGTGTCGCGGATGAATGGCTCGGCAAACGTGTAGACGATGAAGGTCAAAAACGTCCAGCGCACCCAGGCCATGTTGCGGTCGGCCATCTTCGTGTCGCCCAATGCACGCCAGTTGAGCCCCTGCAGGAAGCCGCCGAACATGGGCGTAAAGATCAGCGTGAGCAGCACGCAGATCGTGGGGTTGTAGATGACGGGAAGTTCCGTGTAGGAACCAGCGCCCGAGGCGGCGTTGTCTTTTGCCGAATTCGTGTCGTGCGGCTTGCGCGAGGCTTGCGTCATGCTGGAAAAGTCTTTGTCGAAGGGGTTCTTCAGGGCTCAAGAGGACGGCGACGTAAAGGATTCGTAGTGGGCGGCGCCGGCTCTTGGCGGAAAATCAACCGTGGATTATAAAACGGCTCCCCAAAACGACTTTTTGAAGTCAGAAAGGGGAGCCGGGAGCTCAAGGCGTCAAATTGTTGACGAATCCGAAGGTTACGCAGAAGGCTACGCAGGAATCGGCGGCAGCCCCGTGAGGATGACCGAGCCCTCAAGCGCCACCGTCTTCATGGCGTCGCGGATGGCCTGCATGGCTGCAATGCGCGGGAACGACTTGCGCCAGACGAGCACGACGCGGCGCTTCGGAACGGCGGGCTTTTCAAAGGGCAGGATCTTGATGTCGGGCGAATCGCGGTAGTAGGGCACGGCTGAGGCGGGAAGGACCGTGACGCCCAGGCCCTGCGCCACCATGTAGGTGATGGTCTGAAGCGACGTGCCCTCAAGCGTGCGCTTGCCGCCGCAGTCGTCGTGGATGAAGTCGGAGCAGAAGTCAAGGATCTGGTCGCGGAAGCAATGGCCGGATCCGAGAAGGAGCATGGGCTCGCGCGTGAGCTGCTCGCGCGTGATCGACTCGCCCTTGGCAAGCTCGTGATCGGCAGGCACCACGGCTACGAATGTCTCATCGTACAAAGGCTGCATCATGAGTCCGGGCTGCGAGATCGGAAGCGCGACGACCGCGCAGTCGATTTCGCCCGCCTTGAGCTGCTCCAAGAGCGTCGTCGTAAAGCTCTCGGTGAGAATAAGCGGCATGCTCGGGGTCTTCTTGTGCATCGAGGCCACGAGCTGCGGCAGCAGGTAGGGCGCGATGGTGTAAATGACGCCCACGCGCAGCGGGCCGCTCAAGGGGTCCTTCCCCTGTGCGGCGAGCTCGCGCAGCTCGGAGGCGTTTTCAAGCACGCGCTTTGCCTTTTCAAGAATCACTTCGCCGATGGGCGTGATGGTGAGTTCCGAGCTTCTGCGCTCGAAGATCTTCACCTCGAGTTCGTCCTCGAGCTTTTTGACCGCCACCGAAAGCGAGGGCTGCGAGACGTGGCAGGCTTCGGCCGCGCGGCCGAAGTGGTGCTCGCGTGCGACGGCAAGGATGTATTTGAGTTCAGTAAGCGTCATGCTGTTGTTCCATCCATAGAAAGTCGTTGATCAAGGGCTGCCGTAAAAGATCTGTTCCAAAGCCTGATTTATCAGGCATCGAGGTAGCTGGTTTCGCCGCTAAACCACCGGGCGGCGTGCGCAAGCGCCTTCTTTTCGTCGGCCGCAAGCCACCGGGCGGCATCGTCGCGGGCGGCTTCAAGAAGCTCGCCATCGGTCTGCACGTCGGCAAAGCGAAGCGCCGGCGTTCCTGACTGCCGCGCGCCCATGAATTCGCCGGGACCGCGCAGACGAAGATCCTCGCGGGCGATGGCAAAGCCGTCCGAGGTCTGCCGTATGATGCGAAGCCGCTCGCGCCCCGTGGGAGAGAGCATCGGGTCAAAAAGAAGAATGCAGTAGCTCTTGAGGCTCCCACGGCCGACGCGGCCGCGAAGTTGATGCAGCTGCGAAAGGCCGAACCGCTCGGCGTGCTCAATAATCATGAGCGAAGCGTTGGGAACGTCAACCCCGACTTCGATCACGGTGGTGGCGACGAGGACGTCGATCTCGCCTGCGGCAAAGGCGGCCATGCGGCTGTTCTTGTCCTCGGCGCTCATGCCGCCGTGCACGAGGCCCACCCGCACCTCGGGGAGATCCTCCATCAAGGCATCGGCGCGCATCGTGGCGGCCGAAAGGTCTGCCTTCTCGCTTTCTTCAATCAAGGGGCACACCCAGTAGCACTGGCCGCCTGCAGCGACAGCGTTTCGTACGGCGGTGACGACGTCGGGCAGTCGCTCAAGCGAAATCACCTTTGTCGTCACAGGGGTGCGTCCGGGCGGCAGTTCATCGATCACCGAAATGTCGATGTCGGCAAGGTAGCTCATGGCGAGCGTGCGGGGAATGGGCGTAGCTGACAACGCAAGAAGATGCGCCATCATGCCCGAGGCGGAATTCGAGCGCATCTTGAGGCGCTGATTGACGCCGAAGCGGTGCTGCTCGTCGACGATCGCAAGACCCAGATCCTCAAACTGCACGGCTTCTTGAATAAGAGCGTGCGTACCCACCACCATGCGTGCCTTGCCCGAGCGGACCATTTCCTGTCGTGCGGCCTTTTCCTTGGCCTTGAGGCTGCCAGAGAGCCAGAGCACGTCGATGCCGAGCGGCTTCATCCAGGCCGAGAGCTTTTCATAGTGCTGCTCGGCAAGAAGCTCGGTCGGGGCCATGAGCGCGGCCTGCGCGCCGCTGTCGATCGCGCGCAGGGCCGCAAGCGCCGCAACCACGGTCTTGCCGCAGCCGACGTCGCCCTGTACGAGCCGATGCATCGGGTGCGTGCGGTTCATGTCGGCGTAGATCTCTGAGAGCACGCGCTGCTGCGCACCGGTCAATGTAAAGGGGAGTGTTGCAAGAAGCTTGTCGGCAAGTCCCTCTTCGTTTCCGGCGAGGGCCCGGGCCGTGACCTTGTCGCGCAGGCTTCTGCCGTGGCGCAGCGTAATCTGCTGCGCGAGCAGTTCGTCAAACTTCAAACGCCGCCAAGCGGGCGTCGTGCGCTCGGCATAGGCGTCGTAGTCGGCGCCCGGGGCTGGGTGGTGAAGTTCTTTGATCGACTGCGCAAGGCTCGGAAGATTCAAGGGCGCAAGAAATTCGCCTGGCACGAGGTCGATCAGATCAACGTCAAGGATCGCCCGGTCGATCCGCTTTCTGAGCCAGGTTTGGGTGATGCCTTCGCCCGCGGGGTAGATCGGCGTGAGAGTCTTGGGGAGCTCGGCGTTTTCGGCGGTACAGAGTTTTACCTTCGGGTGAACGATTTCGGGTAGGCCGTTGAAGGACTGCCGCACCAGTCCGTAGATGCGGATGCAGTTCCCAGGGGCAAGCATCTTGCGCTGGCTGGGGTAGAAGTGAATGTGGCGCAGCTGCAGTGTTCCGGTCGAGTCCGAGACCTGGGTGAGAAGCTGCATGGTGCCGCCCTGGCGCAGGGTGCTTGTGACGACCGTCGCTTCGACCTGGCAGGTTTCGCCGTAGCGCAGTTCCGAAATGGGCGTGATGCGCGTCTCGTCTTCATAGCGAAGCGGAAGGTGCAGCACGAAGTCCCAGTCGCGCACAAGGCCGAGCTTGGCCAACCGCTCGCTTAAGGGGGCGAGCTTTTCGCCTTTTTCTCGGCCTTTGAAAGTCCGCTGACGCGAGTCCGAGGTCTTCGGGTCGGCGGCTGAGGAGGTGGAAGTGGAGGCTGCCATGTCGCTTGATTTTGTTGCCGTTGCGGCGAGGGAATAAGGAACGTCCAGGGACCGTTCAAAGCACCTTCTTCGTTTGCGCTGAGCATCTCACCGGCGTCTGCGCATGCGTCAGAACATTGTATAGAGATAGTGAATCAACGAACAGGATTCAATAGACAAAAACAAATGAAGACCATAGCCGCAGCAGGGGATTTTTGAGAAAAAAGTGGGGGAAAAGAGGGGAAAGTCGGAACGTTCTGACGGTTGTGATTACCTACTAAGTGGTAATTGCCGTAAAAAAACCGGGAAAAACACCCCCGCAAGGGATAGAAGTTCCGGTTTGCCGACAGCATTGATTTCCCGCGAAATCAACGTTTCTAAGCGAAGCGCCTTAGGGTTTTATCCTATAGTGCGAGATGAGTACAACCCCTAGACTACGAGCGACTTTTTCTTACTTGTAGCTTATGCCCGCAGGAGGGCGCCAGCGCAGTGGAAACACCGGTGCCGGCAGCAGTCTGCAAGAGCAAAGTCAAGCGGCATTGGCCGAAGTCTAGCTTTGGCTCAGAATCCCTGAAGCCGCGCACTGCGCCGCACCTGAGCTCTCGAGAGCCGCGCGGGATCCGCCAGAGCGCAAACCGGGGCCCGGTCGTATGTAAACACCGGCTGCGGGAATTGGCCTAAATCAGGGAGATTCGAAATGCAGAGCCGCATGGACTACCCCTAGAGGGATAATGACATGCGGATTACCACAATTCATCTTCGCACCTGATGCGTGCGAGGGTGTTTTGTGGCCGAGGAAGGAAATTTTTGACCCTGCTGCAAACGGGCTTGATGCGGTAACGACGCCGGCTTCGAGCGCGTTGAGCGGATCCAAATCGGATCAAGGAGACCATAAAAAATGAAAATCATCTACACCGACGTACTGGTGATCGGTGGCGGTCTGGCTGGTCTGCGCATGGCGGTTGCCGCCAAGCGCCGTGGTCACGACACCATCGTGTTGTCGCTGGTGCCCCCGAAGCGCTCGCACTCCAAGGCGGCTCAGGGCGGCATGCAGGCTTCTCTTGGCAACGTGATCAAGGGCCTGGGCGACAACGAGGACGTTCACTTTGCCGATACCGTCCGCGGTTCGGACTGGGGTGCCGACCAGGACGTGGTTCGCATGTTCGTCAACACCTCGCCGAAGGCTGTGCGTGAGCTGGCTGCCTGGGGTCTTCCCTGGAGCCGCATCACCCCGGGTGACCGCCAGGTGATCATCAACGGCGAAAAGGTGACGATTACCGAACGCAAGGAAGCCGCCGGCCTCATCAACCAGCGCGACTTCGGCGGCACCAAGAAGTGGCGTACCTGCTTCGTGTCGGACGGCACGGGTCATGCGATGCTCAACGTGGTGAGCGACCGCATCATCGCCGAGCACGTTCCCGTCATCGAGCGTGTGGAAGCCCTCTCCCTCATTCACGACGGCAAGCGCTGCTACGGCGCTGTCGTGCGCGATCTGATCACCGGTGAGCTCATGGCCTACGTCGCCAAGGCGACGGCTCTCGGCACGGGCGGCGCCGGCAAGCTCTACCGCGTAACGACCAACGCCCAGATCTGCGAAGGCGGTGGTCACTCTCTTGCCCTCGAAACCGGTGTTGCCGGTCTTGGCAACATGGAAGCGGTTCAGTTCCATCCGACGGGTATTTTCCCTGCCGGCATTCTGGTGACCGAAGGCTGCCGCGGCGACGGTGGTCTGCTGCGCGACGTCGACGGCCATCGCTTCATGCCCGACGTTGAACCCGAGAAGAAGGAACTCGCCTCCCGCGACGTGGTCTCCCGCCGCATGGAGGAACGCATTGCCCAGGGCAAGGGCGTCAAGAGCCGTTTCGGCGAACATCTCTGGCTCGACATCACGCTGCTCGGTGAGCATCACATCAAGCACAATCTGCGTGAAGTTTATGAAATCTGCCACTACTTCCTCGGCGTTGACCCGACGAAGGAATGGATTCCTGTGCGTCCTGCCCAGCACTACACGATGGGCGGCGTGCGCACGAACTACACCGGCGAGTCCCGTACTCTGAAGGGCCTGTTCTCGGCTGGTGAAGCTGCCTGCTGGGATATGCACGGCTTCAACCGTCTGGGCGGCAACTCGGTGGCCGAAACCGTTGTGGGCGGCATGATCGTTGGCGAATTCATCGCCGACTTCTGCGAGAAGCCCGAAAACGGCATCGACATCCCGACCTCGCTCATCTATGACGCCATCGCCAAGGTTCAGAACGAACTCGACGGCTTCATCAAGAACTCGGGCACCGAAGACATGGTCGCCATCCGCAAGCGCATGCAGGATCTGATGACGAGCAAGATCGGCATCTTCCGTACTGGCGCCGACATGGAAGCGGCTGTTTCCGAACTCGAAGACCTCCTCAAGAAGACCTACAAGGTCTCCTGCAAGGACGTCGTGGGCAACAACCCCGAGCTCGTGTACGCCTACCGCACCCGCAAGATGCTCAAGCTCGCTCTTACGATTGCCTGCGGCGCTGCCGCCCGTAAGGAAAGCCGTGGTGCTCACTTCCGTGAGGACTATCCGGTGCGCAACGACAAGGACTGGCTCAATCGCACGATTACAACCTGGAAGGAAGGCGATACGCTGCCGACGCTCTCCTACGAGAAGCTCGACATCTCCAAGATGGAGCTGCCTCCGGGATGGCGTGGTTATGGCGCCAAGAACTACATCGAGAATCCCGAATCGGCCAAGCGCCAGGCTGAGATCGACGAGATTCGCGCGAAGATGGAAGCCGAAGGTGCTGACCGCTTCGCGATCCAGGATCGCATCATGCCGTTCCACGACCTGCTGCCCAAGCGCCTGCAGGGTCGTAACGAGCGTATTGATGAACCGTTGCAGTAATTAGAGAGGAGCTGACTTAAATGAGTACTCAAGTTAAGAAGCAGCACCGCATGCTCAAGATCAGCATCCTGCGCTACAACCCTGCTGATCCCGCAAGCGTGCCGCACATGCAGACGTTTGAATGCGAGGAAGCCGATTCGATGACGCTGTTCATTCTGCTGAATGAACTCCGCGACACCCAGGATCCTTCCCTGCAGTTTGACTTCGTGTGCCGCGCCGGCATCTGCGGTTCGTGCGCTATGCTGATCAACGGCAAGCCCGGTCTCGCCTGCCGTACCCTGACGCGCGACCTCCCGACGGAATTCACGCTCGCTCCGTTGCCTGCATTCGAACTGATCGGCGACCTCTCGGTCAACACCGGCAAGTGGATGCGCAACATGAGCGAACGCATGGAAACGTGGGTTCACATGAAGACCGAGGAAATCGATCTTCGCAAGAAGGAAGAACCGATGGATCCCCAGCTCGCCGAGGATATTTATATTCTCGACCGCTGCGTGGAATGCGGCTGCTGCATCGCCGGCTGCGGTACGGTTCGTCTGCGTCCGGACTTCGTCGGCGGCGTCGCGATCAACAAGATCGCCCGCTTCCGTCTCGACCCGCGCGACACCCGCAATGACGCCGACTTCTACGACGTCATCGGCGACGACTCGGGCGTGTTCGGATGCATGTCGCTTCTTGCCTGCCACGACTTCTGCCCGAAGGATCTGCCTCTGAAGACGCAGATTGCCTTCATCCGTCGCAAGATGGCCGAGCAGGGCATCAAGAACTACGACAAGGTTCTGCCGACCCCGAAGACCAAGAAGGCGATCCCGATCAAGGCGGCCTAATCGGTCTGCCTCTGACAGCTTGGTCGAGGCCTTCGAGAAGCTGGCGGCGCAAAACGCCGCCGGCAGCAAGAAGCCTCAACCGTGAAAGTTTTCGGTCAGACAAGAGAGCATCCTGTGAAAGCGGGGCGCTCTCTTTTTTTGTACTCGTTCGGCGCGAGACGGCCGCAGTTGGAAAGTCGCCTGGGGTGATGGTCACACAACGCACCCCGATCGGCTGCCGGAGGGAAAGAAGGGAGTGGAGAGAAGCGCAGGCTGTTCTTAGTGAGGGGCGTCGTCCGAATGGTGGATGAGGTCGCAGCCGCACCAGACGGTCCGGGCGTGCGGCCATTGGGGGAGGCGAAGACGTTCGGGAGCGTTCGGCGTGCCGTCTGCGTCATTGAAGCGGTGTTTTCGGTGTCTTTTCAGTCCAAAACCGGCGCTCTATGCGGCGTTGGACGGCAAAAACCGATCGTTTTTCTCGGAATTCGTGGAAAGCCCTAGGAAAATCAATGCGTTCGACGCAGATGCGTGACGCTCTCACGACAACGAATAGGCCCTTGAAGGGCCATTTTTTTCGCTTCAAAACTATGTAAAAACCTGTCTGAAATTTGTCTGAAGACAATTCTTGATTTCGATCAAATACCCAATGAAATTATTACAAATCCCGAAAATTTCCTAGCGTGAGGGTGCAAAAGTTGGAAAAAAAACCCGAGAAATCAAAGGTCTAAGAGGGGTTGGGGCGAGGGTGTTTTGACCTAGGATAAACACCTTAGGACAAATTAATTGGATGGTTTGGATTTTTGGGGACTTGCGCATGACAAAAGTCCAAAATAAGTAGTAATATCTTGCTCAAGAAAGGCCTCGGGCGGATCGGTTCCGCTCAGACTTCTCTTGTTGTTTTACGATCCGGACGACGCCAGACCACGCAGTGTCCTTTCCCTTTTTTCACTGTGGGCGCCAACGGATCTTCAACAATCAAAATAACGATTTTGAGGAGCAAACAATGTCTCGTTTTGAGAGCGATTTCCTTGGCCAGCGCGAAATTTCTGACGACTGCTACTACGGCGTTCAGACCTCCCGCGCAGTGGACAACTTCCATATCACGGAAATGCCCATGCGCCAGGAGCCTTACTTCGTCATCGCCTTCGCTTATGTGAAGAAGGCTGCGGCTCTTGCCAACAAGGAACTTGGCACGATCCCGGCCAACGTGGCTGACGCGCTCGTGTGGGCCTGCGATCAGATCATCGAAGGCAAGTACCACGACCAGTTCGTGACCGACTGGCTGCAGGGCGGCGCCGGTACGTCGACGAACATGAACACCAACGAAGTCATCTGCAACCTCGCTGCCGAACACCTCGGCTCCGTCAAGGGTGACTACAAGCTGGTTTCCCCGAACGACCACGCCAACTTCGGCCAGTCCACCAACGACACCTATCCGACGAGCCTGCACCTCGCGCTCCTGCTTCGCAGCCGCGTGCTCCTGAAGGCCGTTGAGGATCTCGTCGGCGCCTTCTACAACAAGGCCGAAGAGTTCAAGGGCGTGCTCAAGATGGGCCGCACCCACCTGCAGGACGCCGTCCCGATGACCCTCGGCCAGGAATTCCACGGCTGGGGCTTCACGATCAACGACGAACTCAAGGTCATCCGCGAAGCGCAGGAACACCTCAAGGTGGTCAACCTCGGCGCTACCGCCATCGGCACCTGCGTGACGGCTCACCCGGATTACCCGGCTCTCGCAGTCAAGAAGCTTGCTGAAATCACCGGCATCGACTTCAAGAACAGCGAAGACCTCATCGCCGCCACGAGCGACTGCGGCGCCTACGTTGCGCTGTCCTCGGCCGTCAAGAGCCTTGCCGTGAAGCTCACGAAGGTCTGCAACGACATTCGTCTGCTCGCGAGCGGCCCGCGCTGCGGTCTGTCCGAAATCAACCTGCCGCAGCTGCAGCCTGGTTCCTCGATCATGCCGGGCAAGGTCAATCCCGTGATCCCGGAAGTGACCAACCAGTCCTGCTTCCTCGCGATTGGTCTGGATACGACCGTGATGCTCGCCGCTTCGGCCGGCCAGCTTGAGCTCAATGTGATGGAACCCGTGATCACGTTCGCTCTGTTCACCTCCATGCGCGTTCTCTCGAACGCCTGCAACGCGCTGCGCACGAAGTGCGTCGACGGCATCACCGCCAACGCCAAGCGCACCGAGCAGATGGTGATGAACTCCTGCGGCATCGTGACGCTCCTGAAGCCCCATCTCGGCTACTCCGTGTGCTCGCAGATGGCTCATGAGTGCTATCACACCGGCAAGTCGCTGCACCAGGTCGTGGTTGAAGAACGCAAGCTCCTTACCCAGGAAGAGTGGGACAAGACCTTCAACCTCGAGAACCTGATCGCTCCGAAGTTCGTTCAGTAATCCTCCCGATAACCGACTCCGGCTGCTTGTCCGTTCTACAACGGCCGGAGCTCGGTTTCACTCCTGAAGCAGAAACTCTGTGCAGACACCGTCTTCCCGGGCGGTGCCGAGAGTTTCTGTTTTCTAAAAAAAACAAAAACAACATACCACCAACGGAGATATCACTATGGATATCATGCTTGTCTTTGAGGTGATCGTGCTTCTCGGCGCGATCTTCATCGGCGTGCGCCTGGGCGGCATCGGCATCGGTTATGCCGGCGGCGCGGGCGTTCTCGTCCTCGGCCTGTGCCTCGGCATGAAGCCCGGCAACATTCCCTGGGACGTGATCCTCATCATCGCCTCTGTGATTTCGGCCATTGCTGCCATGCAGTTGGCGGGCGGCCTTGACTACCTCGTTCAGATCGCCGAACGCGTCCTTCGCAGCAATCCGAAGTACATCAACTACCTCGCGCCGGTCGTGACCTACGTGCTCACGATCTTCGCCGGCACCGGCCACACCGCCTTCTCGATGATTCCCGTCATCGTTGAAGTCGCCAAGGAACAGAAGATCCGCCCGGTCTGCCCGCTGTCGATCGCCGTGGTCGCCTCCCAGATCGCCATTACGGCTTCGCCCGTGTCGGCTGCCGTGATCTACATGTCCGGCGTCCTGGAACCCTTCGGCTGGAGCTACCCGATGCTTCTCGGCATCTGGATCGTGACGACGTTCCTGGGCTGCATGCTCACCGCCTTCGTGATGACGATGCTGCAGAACATGGACCTCGACAGCGACCCGGTCTATCGTGAACGCCTCGCCAAGGGCCTCGTCAAGGCTCCCACTGGTGAAGTGCACCACAACCTCAAGCCCGGTGCCAAGCTCTCGGTTGCGATCTTCCTGATCGGCGTTCTGTTCGTCGTGCTCTACGCTTCGGCCATCAGCCCGGTCGTGGGTCTCATCGAACACGTGATCGTCGGCCGCGACGCCGCCATCATGAGCCTGATGCTCCTGGTCGGCATGCTCATCACCATGTGCTGCCATATTGAATTGGGCGACATCGCTGGTACGAGCGTTTTCAAGTCCGGCATGGTGGCAATCGTCTGCGTGCTTGGCGTGGCCTGGCTCGGCGACACGTTCGTGTCCGGTCACAGCAACGAAATCAAGGAATTCGCCGCTGAAACCGTGAAGAACTACCCGGCGCTTCTGGCTGTCGTGTTCTTCCTCGCCGCGATGCTCCTGTACTCGCAGGCCGCGACCGCCAAGGCCATCACGCCTGCCATCGTCGCTGCTCTCGGCATCAGCGCCGCCAATCCTGGCGACTCCTACATGCTCGTTGCTTCGTTCGCTGCGGTTTCGGCTCTGTTCGTGCTGCCCACCTATCCGACGCTTCTCGGCGCCGTTCAGATGGACGACACGGGTACGACCCGCATCGGCAAGTGGGTGTTCAACCACGCCTTCTTCCTGCCCGGCGTTCTCGGCATCGTCTTCAGCGTGGCTCTCGGCTTCCTCGCCTGCGCCTTCGTGTAAGACAACAACCCCTGACACCTTCCCGGGGGGCAACCCCCGGAAGGCGGCGGATCAGCCCGGTAATCCAGTTTCGGATGCCGGGCGTTTTTTCGTCCCGACGTTTTGAAATTTTGAAAATTCGAATTCCTGATGAGAATCTGCGAGGGGCTTTTCAAGACATAGGGGCGAGGGGGCGCAGAAACCCTTTGAAACAAGCCGCCCGATCGATTTTGAGCCCCGTCTTTAAGTTTGCATGCTAGGATCAAACAGCTATGACAGAAATTCTTCGCTCCATTCTTCTTTACGCCATCCCGGTGATCCTTGCCATTACGCTGCACGAGGCGGCCCACGGCTATGTGGCCCGGCGTCTCGGCGACAACACGGCCTGGGTGCTCGGACGCGTGACGCTCAATCCACTTAAGCACATCGACCCGATCGGCACGATTCTCGTGCCGGGGGTGCTTCTCGTGGGCGGCATGCTCTCGGGTCTGGGAGGCGTCATGTTCGGCTGGGCCAAGCCCGTGCCGGTGAATTTTTCGCGTCTGCGCAATCCCAAGGTCGACATGATCTGGGTGGCGCTTGCGGGCCCCGCAAGCAACCTGCTGCAGGCGTTACTCTGGGCGCTTGTTGCGAAGATCATCTCGGTCGCAGCGCCCGATGCATTGTTCGGCCCCTTGATTGAGATCTGCTACGGCGGCATCACCGTCAACCTGATCCTGATGGCGTTCAACCTTCTGCCCGCGCTTCCCTTGGACGGAGGCCGCATCATCGCGGGGCTTCTTCCCTGGAAGCTCAGCATGCGCTATGCCGAGACCGAGCGCTACGGCCTCATCATTCTTGCCGTCATCATCTTCTCGGGGCTTTTCGAGTACCTCGCGCATCCGGTGCTTGAATTCGCGCGCTGGCTCTTTTTTGCCGCGGCGGGGTAGGGGCCTAAAACAATTGGCCCTTCGGCTCCAGATGCACTGACGGCGAAGTAGGAAGAAAACTGATGGCTCGCGATATCTCAACGGCTGCCGATCCGGCCAGCGCCTGGCTCACGCGGTTTGCGCCGCTCATCAAACCGGGCGCCCGGGTGCTTGAAATTGCCTGCGGCAACGGGCGCAACACAAGGCTTCTGGCGCAGTTGGATGTCAAAGTCACTGCGGTCGACGTCAATCCGATGCCGCAGACGTGGGAAAACGTTGAGTTTTTGAAAGCCGATCTTGAGCGCGACCCCTGGCCCTTTGCGCCCGAAACGTTTGACGTCGTTGTTGGAATTCATTATTTGTGGCGCGCGGGCTTTGTCGATTTGTGCGCGAGTTTGAAAACGGGCGGTTTGTTTTTGTACGAAACCTTTTCCGAAGAGCAGTTTCGGGAGGTGGGGCGCCCGAAGAATCCCGAGCACTATCTGCGCACGGGCGAGCTTTTGGGGCTCATTCCGAGCGTCTGGCGCGTGATTGCCTTTGAGGATGGCCTCACGGACCACGGCGCCTTTTATGAGCGCATCGCCGCGCGCAAGACGCTTGTGAAAAACGCCCTGACGCCCGAAGACATTCGGCTTTGCCGACCGCGATAGAATAAAAAGTTAATGCTGTGACACCCAAGGGCAGCGGGTGCAGGAATGCCGCCCTGTATTGGATGTAAAACTATGACAAATGAAAATGTTGTGATGAAGGCCCCTGGGGAGGATGCCAATCTCGACCAATGGCTTGAGTACATCGCGAATATCAATGCTAAGCCCATGGAGCTTGGACTTGAGCGCATGAAGACGATGATCAAGCGCATGAACATCGACCTCGCCTGTCCGGTGATCACCGTCGCCGGCACCAACGGCAAGGGAAGCACCTGCGCGATGATCGACAGCATCCTGCGCTATGCGGGCTACCACACGGGTTTGCACACCTCGCCGCATCTGCTGCACTTCAATGAGCGCGTCGTGATCGACGGCCGTCAGGCCGACGATGAGACCATCATCAAGGCCTTCCGCGAGGTTGAAGCCGCCCGCGGCGATCTGCCCTTGACGTACTTCGAGTTCACGGGCCTGGCGATCCTGCGCATCTTCCAGCACGCGCATCTTGAAGCGGTGATTCTGGAAATCGGTTTGGGCGGGCGTCTTGACGCGATGAACGCGATCGAGCCCGACTGCAGCGTCGTCTGCAGCATCGACATCGACCACGTGGCCTATTTGGGGCACACGCGCGAGGAGATCGGCCTTGAGAAGGCCTGCATCTACCGCACGGGCAAGCCCGCGATCTGCACGGATCCCAATCCCCCGAAGTCGCTTCTTGAGCATGCGCACATGATCCTTGCGCCTCTCTACACCTACGGGCACGAGTTTCATACCTACAAGCACCACGGGCTCTTTGACTTCGAGATGGAGATGTTCCATCCGACGCCCGAGACGGTCGACTGGCGCAACATCCCGATGCCGTCGTTAAGCGGCGCGGCGTCGCTTCAGAACGCCGCCGGCGCTCTTGCCGCGCTTGCAAGCCTGAGCGACGTGCTTCCGATCACGCGCAATGCCGTGGTCGAGGGTCTTGAAAACGTCACGATTCATGCGCGCTACGAGAAGATGCGCGAAGCCGACGACAAGGGCGCAAGCGTCACCGTCGACGTCGCCCACAACCCGCAGGCTGCGCGCGTGCTCGCCGCCAACCTCACCGCAAGCGGCAACCCCGACGTTGAGACGTGGGCCGTGTTCGGCATGCTGCGGGACAAGGACATGCAGGAGGTGGCGCACACGCTGCTGCGCCATTTCGACCGCTGGTTCGTCGCTGGGCTTCCCGGTGTTCGCGGCGCCTCGCTTGAGGAACTGACGCAGGCCATGACCAAGGCCGGCATCGACAGCACCAAGATCGTCAAGAACGACACGGTGGCCGATGCTCTGGCGACGGCTCTTGCCGAAAGCGCCAAGCTCGAGAAGGGAAGCGTGCGCATCATCGCCTTCGGGTCGTTCGTCACGGCCGCGGCCGCGATCGAATGCCTGCGCCACGACGCACGCGAGGGGGCAAAGGTCGCCTAGTCGCTTGCCAAACGGACGGGCCTCGCTCCCAGGGAACAAAGAGTTCCAAAGGGGCAGGGGCCCGGCACAGGCCAGGCACAAAACGAAGCCGATTTCGCAGGAAGGAACAGTCCTCTCGAAGTCGGTTTCTTTTTTGCGTGTTTTAAGGCAAAATCCGCACGCGCGAGGGCTTGCTCCAAGCCCAACATTCCCTATACTCTGAGAGCCGGAGACGCATTCATCAGTGCCTCTCCAAGCGCCCTTGCGGCCTGCATCTGCGCTTGAATCTGCGATTTCCGGAACTTCTCCCTGCGGGAAGCCCCAGGTTGCTGTTTCTTTTTTTTCTGAAAAGAAAAGAGCGCGCAGGGCAATCCGCCATCTCCAACGTTTTACTCGCCACATCGTCGGCCGTTCTGAGCTCGCATGATCGACAAGTTTCAGAAACTTTTCGGACCCAATCCGCCCCGCTCGACTTCCGCGGGCACCCAGCAGCTCGGGTACGGTGCAACGGGCGAAGACGACGTACACCGCCGCCAGGTCTCACGCCTGCGAAACAAGCGCCGTTTCTTAGGCATCATGGTGCTCGTGGTCGCCGCTGCGGTGATTGCGCCGAGCGTCTTTGAGCCCAACGACTACTACGCCAACCGCGGCGCCAAGCTCGAAATCCCGGCGCTGCAAAGCGGAGCGCCCGCAAAGGTCGTGTCGCTCGCGCCCGAAGCGCAAAAGCCTCTTCCCGAGGCCGCCGTCGTTCCGAAGGCCCCAAGCTCGGCCGCGGCCCTGTCGGCTGCCAATACGGTGAACGCCGGCGCCCGTCCCGCGCTTGAAGCTCCGCAGCCGCAGGAAGCCACGGGCGCGCAAGGTACGGCCGCCGCCCAGGTAGTGAAGAATGCCGCCGCGCAGAAGGTTGAGAAGGCCGCAAAGGCCGCCGCCGCCAAGAACGCCAAGGATGCGGGCGCAGGAAAGCAGTCGGCTTCGACCAGCGCCAAACCGCAGGGACAGACGAATACCGCCTCTGCCAAGAGCGAGGAGCCCGCTGCGGCTCCTTCGGCTCCTGTCGCCACGGGGCCGATTAGGGCGGTGGCCAACGGCACCTACTTCATTCAGGTCATCGCCACGAGCAACCGCAATTCCGCGCAAAAGCAGGCGCAAAAGCTCCGTGACCTGGGGCTGCCCGCCTACACCGAGATCGTGCACCGTCGCGGCACGGATCTCTGGCGCGTACGCGTGGGGCATTTCGCAAGCGAACAGGAAGCGCGCCGGGCGCTCGACATCCTCGCCTTGAACGCCATCGAAAACGGCGGCGTCAACCAGGAACCGCACGCCAAGAGCAATTAAGGCGCAAGGCTAGAAAAAACTTCAACAGACAAACGCTAAGCATGAACGAAATCGATTGGGTAATTCTCGCCGTTCTCGGCATTTCGACCATTGTGGGCGTCTCGCGCGGCCTTGTGCGGGAGATTCTTGCCATCGTGGGCTGGGTGCTTGCGATTCTTCTCGCGCTCAAGTTCGCGCCCATGGTGGGGGAGGCGATTCCGCTTGAGTCGCTCTCAATCCTCGTGCGCACGGCGTTGGGCGCGGTGTTGGTCGTCGTTGCGACCCTTGTCGTGATCGGCCTTGCGGGCAAGATCTTTGCGCATCTCATGGCGGCTGCGAGCATCACCTTTGAAGACCGCGCGATTGGCGCAATTTTCGGACTTCTGCGCGGCGTCGTGATCGTGTGCGCTTGCGTGTTCGTCTTGGGGCTTACGTCGGCCACGAAGACGGGCCTTTGGCGCAACTCGGTTCTCATCGTGCCCTGCGAGCACGTGATCGACTTCTGCATGCCCTACATGCCGCAGGCGATCGCGGACCTGCGCCGCAGCGGGGGCGTTGCCTTTTGACTCCTAAGGGGGCTTCAGGGCGCAGGGATCATTTAAAGGCCTTGAAAGCACATTTCCGGCCCCGCATCCTTGGGCGAGTAGAATCTACGACGACGGGGGCGTGCGCTGTAATCTTTCCTGCGACCTTCAAGGCGCACCACGCGCAATTTCGCTAAAATCCGCCGGCCTCTGTGAACGGCGCAATTTTTATTCCCATTTCCCAAATATTCGTTTCCTTCATCAAGGATTCAAGGACACTTCAACTATGTGCGGCATTGTCGGCATGATCAGTTCCAAACCGGTGAACCAGCGTGTCTACGACGCGCTGCTGCTTTTGCAGCACCGCGGTCAGGATGCGGCGGGTATCGGTACGCTCGACGACGGACTGACCTTTCACGTCCACAAGGCGATGGGCCTTGTGCGTGATGTGTTCAGAACGCGCAACATGCGAGACTTGACCGGCAACGCCGGCATCGGGCACACGCGCTATCCCACGCAGGGGTGCGCGAGCTCCAACCAGGAAAGCCAGCCGTTTTATGTGAACGCCCCCTACGGCATTCTCTTTGCGCACAACGGCAACCTCACCAACACCGCCGAGGTGAAGGAGCAGCTCTACAAGCTTGATCGCCGTCACATCAACACCTCGAGCGACAGTGAAGTGCTTCTGAACGTTCTCGCCGACGAGCTCATGAAGGTGAGCCTGCCCGGTGAAGAGTTCACCCCCGAGATCGCCTTCAAGGCCGTGCACGGCGTGCATAAGCGCGTCAAGGGCGCCTACGCCGTGGTGGCGCTGATTGCCGGCAAGGGCCTTCTTGCCTTCCGCGATCCCAACGGCATCCGCCCGCTTTGCTTCGGCACGCAGGAACAGGCCGACGGCACGAAGGACTACCTCGTGAGCTCCGAGTCGGTCACGATGGTAGGCCTTGAGTTCAAGTTCGAGCGCGACGTCGCGCCGGGCGAGGCGATCTTCATCAGCATGGACCGCAAGTTCTACAGCGCCCAGTGCGCGGACAACCCGCAGCTCAATCCCTGCGCGTTCGAGTTCGTGTACTTTGCGCGTCCGGATAGTCTCATCGACGGCATCAGCGTCTACGGCGCCCGTCTGCGCCTGGGCGAATACCTCGCAAGCGAAGTGGCCGAAAAGATCGACATCTCCCAAATCGACTGCGTGATGCCCATTCCCGACTCGAGCCGTCCGGCTGCGCAGCAGCTTGCGCAAAAGCTCGGTCTCACCTACCGCGAAGGCTTCATCAAGAACCGCTACGTGGGCCGCACCTTCATCATGCCCGGTCAGGAAATGCGCAAGAAGAGCGTGCGCCAGAAGTTGAACGCCATGCCGGTCGAATTCAAGGACAAGAATGTGCTCCTCGTCGACGACTCGATCGTGCGCGGCACGACCATGAAGGAAATCGTGCGCATGGCGCGCGAGTCGGGCGCCAAGAAGGTGTTCGTCGCCTCGAGCGCCCCGCGCGTGATGTATCCCAACGTCTACGGCATCGACATGCCCACGCGTGCCGAGCTCATCTGCGGCCACGGTCAGACGCCTGAAGAGGTCGCCCGTATCATCGGCGCCGACGCCGTGATCTTCCAGTCGGTCGAAGGCCTCAAGAGCGCTTTGACGGACCTCAACTGCGACATCACCCGCTTTGACTGCTCGTGCTTTGACGGCGAATACGTCACGGGCGACGTGACCGAGGAATACCTCGACAAGCTCGAAGCGAGCCGCAACGCGCCGCAGGTGAAGAAGGTCGCGGGCGACGATTGATCGCTTGCCGCAATCCTTTAAAGGATTGCGTTGAAGCCGTCCGCTGGAAGTCGATAAGTTCTTTACCGGCTTCTCCGGACGGTTTTCTTTGACTTCGTTCTTTTGCGGCGTTCTTTGAAGCTCGCGCTTTGAGAATGCAGTAGAGACAATCAAGCCCCGGTGGAAATGCTCCACGCGGGGCTTTGTTGACAGTATTTGATCGTAAAAGGTCTATCGTGCCTTAGTCGTCGAGGTGGCGGTTGCGCCAGCGCGCCTTGATGCGCTCGGCGATGTCGGCGATGCGCTTTTCGCATTCCTTCCATTCGGCCTCTATCTCTTCGGGGTCTTCCTCGCAGACGCCCTCAAAGATGATGCACTCGAAGTTGCGCACGCCGAGCTGCTCGAAGACGGCGCGGATGGCCCGATCGCCGTGGTTGAGCGCTTCCTTGCTGCCGCCCGGATGGTAGCCCGAGCTTCCGGTGCTCTCGAGAATGACGACAAGCTTGTTGTGCAGCAGCCCATAGATCACCTTGGGCTTACGTTGTTCGTCGACCGTAAAGGTCTTTCCGAAGCGCACGATGTTGTCGATCCAGGCCTTGAGCGGGGCGGGGATGCCGAAGTTATACAAGGGGCACCCCACGATGATGATGTCGGACAAGAGCACCTCGGCCACGAGCGCATCGCTTTCCTTGAGGCGATCGACCTGCTCGGGCGTGCGTTGATCCTCAGGCGTGCGCGCTGCAGTGATGAAGGTGGTGTCGATGAGGCCGGGCGGGTTGGCCGCGACGTCGCGCTCAACGAAGCGAATGCCGCGCCCCCGGATGCTGTCCTTGAGGATGCGCGCCATGCGGCGTGTGTAGGAACCTTGATTTTCCTTGCGGGCTTCTCCCAACTGGGCGCTCGAGTGAATGAGAAGAACCTGAGGCATCTGTCTTTTTGTTGTTTGTCGTTGTGGGACGTTTTCGACTGCGGGCTTTGAAATCCCAGCGGCATGAAGCCGCATGAACCGGCACGAAGCCTTATTTCAGCGTCGGCTCAAAGATGGCCGCCGCTGCTGCCGCTGCAGTCGGACCCGTAGGTAATTTGTTCTAGGGACGGCAACACGATATCAGCGCTTGAAGGCGCATCATTGCCGAAGTGTTCGGACTCGCAAGAAATTGTGAAAGGGCGGGCGAGCGGTTTCGCGTCCCGAGCTGCGTGCCGAGAGCTCCGTGAGCCGGCTGTGAGCATCGGAGCGGCGGCAGCGTCGTTGGCGAAAAACACCGCATCAAAACCCTGCGCGGGCCTGATTTCTCGCAAAATTCCGGGAAAAGTAAAAAGGCGAAGGGCGCCAGGAGTTGAGCACCGGCGCCCTGCAGACGATTATGCCTTCTACTTTGGTAGACATTGCGCGCGCGTAACGATTGCTTACAAGCCGTTCGGGACTGAGGCTTATTTAGGCATGAGTTGTGACGTCAGTTTGTGACGCCTGATACTGCCTTCATTGCTGGCTGAGGGAAAGTTTTATCAGGGGCAATTTGAAGCCCCTGATGATCGGGAGGATAGGAGACGGTGGAGGTTCTTAGAGCCTGATTGCGCAGGCCATGTCCTCGATTTCCTTGTGCGTGAGACCGGCGTCGGCAGCCTCATCCTTCCAGTGCGAGACGACGTCTTTGACCTCTCCCACGATTTCGCGGGCGCGCTCGACGCTGATGCCCCAGAAGGGCGCAGCGCCCAGGAAGGCGTTGATGTCAAAGCTGTTGCACTGCTCGTCCCAGGTAAGGCACAGGTGCTCGATCGAAGGCGAGGGGTTGATGTCGAAGGCGGGGGCAAGATGCCAGCCGGAGTCGTTCAAGAGGAACCCGTGGTTGCGCAGATGGTCGTCGCCGTCACCGATTGCCATCTTGAAGGCAACGCGCCGGTAGAGCTGTTCGGCTTCGAGGACGCGGTCGCGGCAGATCTTTTCGATGATCATGAGGATTTCAAGGTAGCTCCTTGCCTCATGGTTGCGGTCGGCGCCAAGAAGCGCCCGGGTCGAGAAGTAGTGGCGGCGGCCCTTTGCCGTACGGTCAAAGCGGCGCGTGACGAAGATCGTGCCGTCGACGAGGTCAAAGGGCGCGACTTCGATCCCTGCGCGCAGCGCAAGCCGCGTCATCGCGTATTCCCAGGCGCCCATGTTGCGGGTGTCGTAGATCGAGGGGAATTTGGCAATCCACTGCGAGCCGTCGGCTTCTTCAAAGCCGATCTTGGGGCGCGAGCCGCCCAAGGCCGACGCGGCGCGAACAAGCGGCTCAAGCGTTGCGGCCGAGAGGAGGCGCTTTTCTTCAAATGCGCGAATGAGCTCCCCGTAGGCGGCGAGTTCACTTTTTCTCGGGAGCATCGTTGGCGAGATGCCCACAAACGACTCAGGGGCCGTTTCGGGGCTAAAGCGCATGGCGCCCATGCGCTCGCTGTCGGCGATGGTTGTGAGAACTTCGGTTTCGGAGAGTTCGTGCGCGGCGCGCTCATCGCGCCGGGCGCAGGCCTTTTCGTAGCGATCGAGAATGGCGCGGCCCCAGCTGTCGGGCAACGAATCGGTCATGAGCGCCAGAGCGTGCGGCGACTGCGGCAGGGATTCGATGGGATTGAAGCGCACCGACTCGGCGTTTCCCGTCCAGGACTGCGAAAACTCAAAGCGGCCGTCCGCAAGCCGCATGCGACCCACGGCAACGGGTTCGGGGGTTTCTTCGTCGGCTGACCAGGCGGTCAGGAATTCATGTGCTTTTAGATTGAGCATGACTTTCTTTTTCTTTTTGTACAGTGTTCTTACATTGATGTCGCGCGCATCATAGGCCACTTTGGTGACGTCGGCGTGGCATTTTGATGATGAATTGATGACGACGGGCAAAAACGGCCGATTCAGAAGAAAAGGCCGCATCAAAGGCGGGGACAACAGGGAAGGCGGCCTCAAGAAGCGGGCCGGGGCGGCGGCAAAAATCGGGGAGCGCTTACGAACGAGGCAGACAAGAGGACGAGCGCGAGCCCACATGCGCAAAGCCCCCGAGCGTGCGCTGCGGGGGCCTGGCAAAAGTGCGATGCGAGAAGGTGTTGGTTTCTATTCAGCGGCATCCTCGGAGGGAGCTTTCCTCGTGATGCGCACTTCGGTAATGCGCGTGCGCGCCACGCTGATCACCTCAAAGACGAGCCCAAACTCCTCGTGCCGGTCGCCCGCTTTGGGAAGGCGCCCGAAGCGATCGAGAAGATAGCCCGCAATCGTGATGTAGTTGGCGTGGGAATCGACGAGCCCCTTGACTCCGAGGGTCTGCTCAAGCGTCATGAGGTCCGTGGCGCCATCCGAAATCCAGACGCCGTCGCCTACGGTCTTCACGGCATCGCGATCGCCCTCGTCGGGGAAGTCGCCTGCAATCGCTTCAAGGATGTCGTGCGCGGTCGCAAGGCCCTGGATGACGCCGAACTCGTCGGCCACAAGCACGAGCGTGCTGCGGGTGCGCTTGATTTCGTGCATGAGGCGCATGACGTTGATCGTCTCGGGCACGGTGAGGATGTGGCGCGCCTGCGCCATGCTGCGAAGCTTCTCGATCGTAAGCTCCTCGCGCACCATGTGCTTGGCCTTGATGCAGCCCACGACGTTGTCAAGCGCCCCGTCGCAGACGGGGAAGGCCCCGTGGGGCATGCTGCGCACCTGCTGCATGAGCTCGTCCATCGGACGGCGCAGGTTGAGCCAGACGATGTCCGAGCGCGGCGTCATGATCGACTTGATCGAGCGCTCGGCAAGCGTCAAGACGCCCTCGACCATGTGCCGCTCATCTTCGCCGAAGGAGGGCGCCGACGGCGCCATCTGTTCGGCCATCGTCGTGTTCTCGGAATCCTTCGAAGGGCTCATGAGCCGCACGATGGCGCGCGTGGTGCGCTCGCGGAAAGGAAGGCGCGCAAGGTGCTTGGCCGAATTGCGGCGTGCCAACTGGTTGAAGGCCTCGATCATGATCGAGAAGCTGATCGCCGCATAGAGGTAGCCCTTCGGGATATGGAACCCGAGGCCCTCGGCAACAAGCGAAAAGCCGATCATGAGAAGGAACGACAAGCAGAGCACCACGACCGTCGGGTGGCGGTTCACAAACTGCGTCAAGGGGCGGCTTGCCACGATCATGACGATCATGGCGATGATGACGGCGGTGATCATGACGCCCAGCTTGTCGACCATGCCCACGGCCGTGATGATCGAATCAAGCGAAAAGACGGCGTCCAGAAGCAGGATCTGCGCGATCACAAGCCAGAAGCTCGAGCGCCCGTGCGAGCCGTCGTCCTTGTGTGGGTGCGCCTCAAGGCGCTCGTGAAGTTCAAGCGTTGCCTTGAAAAGAAGGAATGCGCCGCCCGCAATGAGAATCAGGTCGCGCGCTGAGAACGGGTGCTCAAAGAGCGAAAAAAGCGGCGTCGTGAGGGTCACGAGCCAGGACATGATGCTCAAAAGCCCGATGCGCATCAGAAGCGCCATCGAAAGGCCGGTATAGACCGCGCGGTTTTGCTGATTGGCGGGAAGTTTTTTGGCAAGAATCGCCACGAACACCAGATTGTCGATGCCGAGAACGATTTCAAGGACGATGAGGGTGAGAAGACCGGCCCAGATTGCCGGGTCGAAGAGAAAGTCCATGCGTGATTGGCGAGTAGGTCTAGTCCGCAGGTTGCCGAGGCTGCGGACGTGAAGATGCTTTTGGGGATTGCCCCAAAGCCGGCGTCTCTTAGGATATACAAAAAGTGTGCGCTGCGCACGACAGCCGGCCCCTGGGGGTGCGGCTTGCAAATATTTTACGGGTTAATACCCAGTCTAGCTTAAGACGCTGTCAAGCTCGTACAACACCCGATGAAACGTGAGATGACGGCAATGGGCCAAAAAAGAGCGGCCTGCCGCAAGCAACGAGCGCTCGTGGACAGGCCGCCGGGGCTCCTGATCGGGGAGCGCGCCGCCTGAAAATGCTTTCGGGCGGCGTCGGCAATCAAGAATTAAGCCAGACCCGTGATCTTGCCGTTTTCAACGTTGATGTTGAAGGCGGCCGGAGCCTTGGGCAGACCCGGCATGCGCATGATGGCGCCCGTAGTGACGACCACGAAGCCGGCGCCCGCGTTGAGGATCAGGCGCTGCACCGGGAGATCGAATCCCTTGGGGGCGCCGAGGGCCTTCGGATCGGCCGTAAGCGAGAAGGGGGTCTTGGCGATGCACACCGGCAGGTTGCCGAAGCCCATGGCTTCGATCTGCTTGAGATCCTTCTGGGCGGCGGCCGACATGCTCACCGACCCCGCGCCGTAGACGCGGCGGGCGATCTTCTCGACCTTCACCATGACCGGATCGTCGGCTTCGCACGGGAAGTTCAGCGCAACGGCGGGTTCCTCGCAGGCAGCGAGAACCTCGCGGGCCACCGTTTCAGCGCCCTTGCCGCCTTCGGCAAAGCCGTCGCTCACGGCAAAGCGCACGCCGAGCTCCTTGCAACGCTCGCGCAGCACGGCCACTTCGTCTTCCGGATCCTGCGCGAAGTGGTTCATGCTCACCACGATCTTCACGCCGAAGGCCTTGAGGTTGGCGACGTGCGCGTCGAGGTTGCACATGCCGGCCTTGAGGGCCTCCATGTTGGGCTTGCCGATTTCAGGCAGCGCCACGCCGCCGTGCCACTTGAGGGCCTTGAGGCTCGTGACGAGCACGACCGCCGACGGGGTGAGGCCGCACTCGCGGCACTTGATGTCGAAGAACTTCTCGGCACCGAGATCAGAACCGAAGCCTGCCTCGGTGATGGCGAATTCGCCAAGCGTCAGAGCCGCACGGGTGGCGGCAACTGAGTTGCAGCCGTGGGCGATGTTGGCGAAAGGACCGCCGTGGATGAAGGCGGGCGTGCCTTCGATCGTCTGCACGAGGTTGGGCTTCATGGCGTCAAGCAGAAGCGCCATCACGGCGCCGGTGGCGCCGAGCTCGCCGCAGGTGTAGGGCGTGCCGTCCTGCTTGATGCCGAGCACGAGGCGGTCAAGACGCTTTCTGAGATCGGCTTCGCCGTCGGCCAAGCAGAGCACGGCCATCAGCTCGCTCGCAGCGGTGATGTCAAAGCCCGTTTCGGTGGGAATGCCGTTGGCGGAACCGCCGAGGCCATCCACGATGAAGCGCAGCTGGCGGTCGTTGACGTCGAGCACGCGGCGCCAGGTGACTTCTTTGAGATCCACCTGACGCTTGTGGCGGGCGTTGTCGATCAGCGCGGCGATGAGGTTGTTGGCCGCGGTGATGGCGTGAAAGTCGCCGGTGAAGTGCAGATTGATCGACTCCATCGGCAGCACCTGCGAGTAGCCGCCGCCGGCCGCGCCGCCCTTCATGCCGAAGACGGGACCGAGAGACGGTTCGCGCAGCGCGAGCACGGCCTTCTTGCCCAGACGGTTCATGGCCTGCGCCAGAGCAATCGAGGTCGTCGTCTTGCCTGAGCCCGCAGGCATGCCCGAGGTCGCGGTGACGAGGACGAGCTTGCCCTCCTGCTTGCGGTCGGCCTTGAGGCTCACCTTGGCCTTATCCCAGCCGTAAGGCTCGAATTCGGTGTCGTCGAGCCCCCATTCGTGGGCGAGGTCGTCGATGCGCTTGAGCTTGACCTGCTGGGCAATTTCAATATCGGAAAGCATGAACTGTGTGCTCCTAAAAGGTTGAAAAACGAAAAAGGGGAAAATGGCTTTTGTTTTCTGAACCTGCCCGAACCAAAAAAGGAGAAAACGAAAAAGGCTGCAGCGCCGTGAGTCTTGGGCTCAAGCGCTTTTTGCTCGTTCGTTCTTTTTCTCTTTTTGAATTGGGGAAAGTGTTCCGAGGGATTTCGGCAGCACGCTGCCTGGATTCGTAGGGGAGGGGGGCGTCGCAAACGGCGTCGTCTCTTCATTGAAGGCCTGAGAACGCAGGAAATGAATAAGCCAGAGAGGATCACAAGAAAACCGAAATCGGCATAGACGAAGGCCGCTCATGTCGCCAGACGCAGTGTCTTTTTGGCGGCCCAAGCGGCCCGTTGTTCGTTTTGAATGTGATCAGATCTTCGTTGGCGCGTCCTGCAGCCCAAGCTGCCGAAATCCTTCGAAAAGCGTCCGTCGTCCCCGCAAGAAGTCCGCCGTCCGCATCCCGCTTACTATGCCACAAACATCGGTGGTTGTGTTGTCTCGAAACGCCCGAAGGTGCAACAAAGCCTGTCAGTCATACGAGCGGACTAAGCCTTCGGAATCTGATCACGCGGCTGAACCTGATCCGTTAGATGAGGGTGCAGACCGTGCCTTCGCAGACTTCGCCGATGCCCCAGCCGAGCAGCCGGAGGCCGACCACGATCATCAACGCAATGAGCAACCAGACGAGAAGCTGTTTTCCATGCGGAGTAATGCGCGTCAACATAGCAACCTCCTTTGAGACTGCCGTCCGGTGAAGCTAGAAGCTAGAAGCTTTTCCCGGACCTTATCGATCTCATTGATTCTTTGCTTTTCTGTATCTCAATTATCTCATCTTTAAGATTCGCGTAATGGAAATGTTTTCGAATGTTTCAGAAATTCCCGGCCTGGCAGGATTTCTGAATGGCCGTTCAATACATTGATCTCAAAGGAAAAGCAGGGCAGTACTTAAGGCTGAATACCCATTCAATGAAACTGAATTATGTTCAGAATTCGTAAATATTTGTTAATGATCCGAGTTCTCGGATCAAATAGAGTGAACGACTAAAGAAAGTCGTGCCGTTTGCGCTACGGTAATGCATCAGAAACCGCGCGGGATCATGCGTTCGTCAGACGTCAAAACCGGTGCGCGCCCCGTATAATCACGGGCGTTCTTAAAACGAATCCCTGACACACGTGGGGCATTCGCTCTTATCGGAGTCCCAATTAATGAAGATCCTTGTAGCGGTCAAGCGCGTCGTTGACTACAACGTCAAGGTGCATGCGCTCGCCGATCATTCGGACGTGGACATTGCCACGGCCAAGATGTCCATGAACCCCTTTGACGAAATCGCCGTGGAAGAGGCGGTGCGTCTGAAGGAAGCCGGCAAGGCCGACGAAATCGTTGCCGTGAGCATCGGCCCGGCCAAGACCGCTGATACGCTGCGCGTGGCGATGGCCATGGGTGCCGACCGGGCGCTGCACGTCGTCTGCGACGAGCGCATCGAGCCGATCAACGTCGCCAAGATCCTTGCGGCCGTTGCGCGCCGTGAAAATCCCGACCTGATCCTCATGGGCAAGCAGGCCGTCGACAACGACGCGGGCCAGGTGCCGCAGATGCTCTCGGCCATGCTCGAGATGCCCGTGGCGATCAACGCAAGCGGTCTTGAGCTCGACGGAACCCGTCTGTCCGTCCTTCGCGAAACCGACGCGGGCCTGATGCGCGTTGCGGCCGACCTCCCCGCCGTTGTCTCGGCCGATCTGCGTCTGGCTGAGCCCCGCTACGTGACGCTTCCGAAGATGATGAAGGCCAAGAAGAAGCCCATCGAGGAAGTCGCTGCCGCCGAGCTCGAACCCAATCTCGCGAAGACGCTCGAACTTGTGAGCGTCGTCGATCCCGAGGCGCGCGCCGCCGGCGTCAAGCTCGAGAGCGTCGATGCGCTCGTGGATGTTCTGAAGAACAAGCTCAAGGTTCTCTAAGAGGCGAGGAAAGTTTCAAATGCCGATTCTTGTCATTGCTGAAAACGACAACGCCTCGCTCAAGGCGTCAACACTCAATGCCATCGCCGCCGCCCGCGCGATTTCCACCGATGTGGACGTGCTCGTGTGCGGCGAGCAGTGCGCGGCTGCCGCAACGGCCGCCGCCGCTGCCGCGGGCGTGCGCAAGGTCTACTGCGCCGATGCCCCGGCGCTTTCGCACCGTCTTCCTGAAGCCATGGCCGAAGCCGTTGCCGAAGCCATGAAGAAGGACGCCTACACGCACGTCTTCTTCGTGTCCTGCACGTCCGGCAAGGCCGCCATGCCGCGTCTTGCAGGCAAGCTCGGGGTCTCGGCTCTCACCGACGTCTGCGGCGTCGAGTCGGCCGACACCTTCAAGCGCTACATCTATGCGGGCGGTGTGCTCGCCACGGTGAAGATCGCGGCTTCGCCCGTGATCGCCACCATCCGGCCGACGGCCTTTGCCGCCGTTGAAGCAACGGGCGGCAGCGCCCCGGTCGAGGCGCTTTCCGTCGCTTTCAAGAGCCGCGGCTTTGAATTCGTGAGCGAAGAAGCCCAGCTCTCGGACAAGCCTGACCTTCTCACCGCCCGCTGCGTCGTCGCCGGCGGCCGCGGCCTCATCGATGAGGCGGGCTTTGCCGAGCTCGACAAGCTCGCCGACAAGCTCGGCGCTGCCGTGGGGTCGACCCGCGCCGTGGTCGACATGGGCCTTGTTCCCAACGAGACCCAGGTGGGCCAGACGGGCAAGATCGTCGCCCCCGAGCTTTACTTTGCCTTCGGCATCTCCGGCGCGATCCAGCACGTTGCCGGCATGAAGGACTCCAAGGTGATCGTGGCGGTCAACAAGGATCCCGAGGCGCCCATCTTTGAGATGTGCGACTACTACCTCGAGGCCGACGCCGTCGAGACGATCAAGGCGCTCGAAGAAAAGCTCTAAGAAGCTTCATCAGACATCCTCCTGGCGGCGCAATGCCTTCCAGAGGGGATGGACGTGAGGCCAAGGCACCGGATCGAATGCGTGAAGCGGGGTGTAAACACTCGGCCGCGCCTTCGGACGGTGCCTTTTTCGTTTCTAGCCGGGCCGCCTGCGGGGGAATTGAACTTTGACTGCCGGGGCGGGCGAAAAATCGGGCTTCTTCGGGGTATTCTGTGGGGCGCGCTTCTGCAACTGCGGCAAAAGCGCTTGAAGCATTTCGGCATCGTCTTACCGAAAACCACCCATCGATCCTTCCAGCCAACCATGCGCATTCAACCCAATCTGCGCCGCATCGCGGCCATTCACGACCTTTCAGGCTTTAGCCGCACCTCGCTCATGGCGGTGATTCCGATTCTGTCGACGATGGGCTTCAACGTCTGTCCGCTGCCGACGGCGATTCTCTCGAATCACTCCCAGTACCCGAATTTCTCGTTTCTGGATCTCACCGACGAGATGCCCAACATCATCCGCGAGTGGGAGCGCCTTGCGATTCACTTTGATGCGATCTACACGGGCTATATGGGCTCGCCCCGACAGATCGAGATCGTGCTCGACTTCATTGAACTGTTTCGCAGGCCTGAGACCTTGATCGTGGTTGATCCCGTCCTGGGCGACAACGGGGCGCTCTACAACAAGATCACCGAGGAGATGGTGCGCCAGATGCGGCGCCTTGCCTCCAAGGCCGACGTGCTGACGCCCAACCTGACGGAAGCCTTTGCGCTTCTTGACGAGCCCTATTGCGCCGACGTAGGTCGCGAGGAATTAAAGGGCCTCATCACGCGGCTTGCCGATGCCGGTCCCGATACGGTGATCATCACGGGCGTCCCCGTACCGGGGCAGCCGGGACTCACCTCGGTCATTGCACGCAGCAAGTCCGATCAGCGTACCTGGATGGTGACGTGCCCCTATCTGCCCGCACACTATCCCGGAACGGGCGACACCTTTACGAGCGTCATCACGGGCAGTCTCCTTCAGGGCGACAGCCTCCCGATTGCGCTTGATCGTGCCGTGCAGTTCATTCTCCAGGGCATCCGGGCGACGTTCGGGTATCAGACCGACAGCCGCGAGGGAATTTTGCTTGAGCGCGTGCTGCCGTTGCTCAAGATGCCGATTCAGTCCTCAAGCTACGAGCTCATCTGATCGGCTTTGAGGCGAAACGAAAATAAGAAACGAAAAAACGGACGCCGTTCTCTAAGTAGAGGAGGGCGTCCGTAATCATAGGAAGGAGATTGTTTGAGCAGGCCGCGGGCGTTGGTGCCGCGGCCTGCGTCGTTTCGCGGTCGATTGATTTACTTGGCGGCTTCTGCAGCAGCCTTGCCCGCGATGCGGCCGAAGACGATGATGTCGGTGTAGGCATTGCCGCCCAGTCGGTTCGTGCCGTGCGTCACGCCCGTCACTTCACCCGCAGCCCAGAGCCCCGGGATCGGATTGCCGTTGCTGTCGAGCGCTTGGGCCTTTCCGTTGATGCGCACGCCGCCCATCGTGTGGTGCACGCTCGGGACAGCCTTGATCACGTAGTACTTGCCCTGGCTCATGTCCACGAGGCCGCTGCGATGATGAAAGTCCTTGTCGTTGCCCTTGCCGGCCATCGACGAGACGCGCTTGACGGTCGCGGTGAGTGCGTCATACGGGATCTTCGTGAAGTCGGCGATGCACTTGAGGTCGTCGCACTTCTTCATGATGCCGGTCTTGGTGAAGGCTTCGTACTCGGTCGGATGCGCCTCGACGGTCTTGGAGATGGCGCCGATCTTGTCGTTCCAAAGTACCCAGCAGTAGGAGCCGGTCTGCTCGAGAATCGCGTGCGAGAGGACGTCGCGGCGATCGAGCTCTTCAACAAAGCGCTTGCCTTCCTGATTGATCATGATGGCGCCGTCAAAGCGCGAGTCGGCGATGAGTTCAATCGCGCCCGAAAGCGGATCGCAGATCGGGTAGGTCTGGATGTACTGCATGTTCACGAGCTGCGCACCCGCACGCTCGGCCATGTAGAGCGCTTCGCCCGTGGCGCCCGGCGCATCGGTGCTCTTGAAGCGCTCGTCGATCGAGGCGTTGTACTTCTTCACCATCTTGGCGTTGGCGCCAAAGCCGCCCGTGGCGAGCACGACGCCGCCCTTGGCGTTGAAGGTGTAGGTCGAGCCCTGCATCGAGGCCTTGACGCCCACGACGCGGCCCGAGGCGTCCTTGATGAGCTCTTCGGCCTTCATGTTGGTGATGACCGGGATGCCCAACTCATCGGCCTTGCTCTGGAACTTCGTGATGTACTCGGTGCCCGTGTGGCCGAAAGGAATGAGGGCGCGCTTGCGGCTGTGGCCGCCGAACCAGAAGAGGTTGTCCTCGATGAAACGAACGCCCAGATAGTCGCGGCACCAGGTGGCTGCGTCAAGCGCGTTCTGCGCAAGCACATTGATGACGGCCTTGTCGCCCTTCATGTCGCCGCCCTTGTAGGTGTCTTCGGCATGAAGCTCGGGCGAGTCGTCCGTAATGCCAAGACGCGGCTGCACCCAGTTGCGCGCGGCGTTCATTTCGCCGCCCGAGATGAGCGAGTTGCCGCCCACGGTGGGCATCTTTTCAAGAAGAACGACGTTGGCGCCCGCGTTCTTGGCTTCGATGGCAGCCGAGAAACCGGCACCGCCCGCACCGATCACGACGACGTCATAGTTGCTCACCTTGGGCAGATTCGCGGCAGCCTTCTTGATCGCCTTGGCGTCGGCCTTCGAGAGCGTCACTCCCGCTTTCTTCGCGGCGTCCTTCACGGCATCGAGAAAGCCTTTAGAGGAGAACGTGGCGCCCGAAATAGCGTCGAGCTCTGCACTGTTGGAGGCGATGACGTTGTCCTTCAGTTCGGTGAACACCTTGGCCGCGAGCACCTTGTTTTCCTGCTCCTTGACGACCTTGATGTCGGTGATCTTGTTGTTGTCGAACGTAACGGCCACCGTCACGTCGCCGTGCTTGCCCACGCCCGTGCCTTCAACGGTCTGGACGGCGGCATTCGCGCTGGCGGCAAAAACGCCCGCTAGCAGTGCGGCGGCAAATGTCATGGAACGCTTCATCGTTTATCTCCGGATGATGGTTGTGTCGGCGCAGAGGCAATTCCGGCGACTACGCCTTTTGTCTTAGTTTCTTCGCATTATAGAAAAGACTGATCGGTCTGAAACATTGATCAAACACTCCTAGGGAAAGTACCTGTTCTTTAGACGGTTCGGTTGGATGCTCCCAGGCGTCGCCATGCGCAGACATACGCCCGTCCGGAGAGGTCTGGAATTTTTCCCTGCAGAATCAGTCGGCCGATGTTTTTCGGGGTTAAGAGCAGCACGGCCGGCGTGTTGATCAGGCCAGCAAGGCAGGTCACATTGGCAACCGTAAACCCGACCGAACAGTTTGCGCTTGATCATGGTTTGCCGCTTTCTTGGGAAGCAGCGCAGACCGACTGGATGGATTTGAAAGGCGTGACCACGTTCTTTCGGGGGAAGGGGAAGTCAGAAAGGGGTTTGCCTGGGGCTGCAGGAACGTTCACGGCAGTTGCTGCCGCCGTGCGCAGCGGCATTGACGCCGGCGGAGGACTTGTCGCTCATGGGCGTTTCCCATGCTCGCAAAAGCCTGAGGGGAGTGCGATGATGGTGGTGTCAATGCCGATTGTGCGGCGTTCGATTTGTGCCAAAATCTGCAACTTTGTTTTGGGCCCGTGATGCGGCCGCTTTCCAAAGGTAGACGATGATGACCTCAGCACTCGATCGATTTTTCGGACTCACGAAATCGAATACTTCCGTTCGCCAGGAAATGGTGGGAGGACTCACGACCTTTCTTGCGATGAGCTATCTCGTCTTCGTCGTGCCGTCCATGCTTGCCGACGCCGGGATGAACCGCGAGGCGGTGACGGCGGCGACGATCCTTGCGACGGTCGTCTCGAGCATGCTCATGGGCCTGTGGGCCAACATCCCGATTGCGCTGGGCCCGGGCCTAGGCATCAGCGCCTACTTTGCCTACTACGTCTGCGGGCCGGCGGGCTTTACCTGGCAGGCGGGCCTTGCCGCGGTCTTCATTTCGGGCGTGGTGTTCTTTCTTCTGACGGTGACGCGCATTCGCGAGCTCATCATCAATTCGATTCCGCACGACCTCAAGATCGCCACGTCGGCAGGCATCGGCTGCTTCATTGCGCTCATCGGCATGAAGAACTGCGGGCTCATTGTGAACGACGCGGCCTCGGGTCTGATGCTGGGCGACGTTTCGCAGCCTACCGTGATCATCGCCGCAGCGGGCTTTTTCGTCACCTGCATCCTGATGGTGCGCCGCGTGCCGGCAAGCATCATTCTGGGCATTCTCTTTACGGCCGCGCTCTCCTTTGCCGCCGGTACGGCAAAGCTCCCCGAGGGCTCCTGGGTGGCGGCGCGTCTTCCGGACATCTCGGGCACGTTCCTTCAGTTGGATTTTGGAAGCGCCTTGAGCCACGGACTTGTGACGATCGTCTTTACGCTTACCGTGGTCGACCTCTTTGACAACATCGGCTCTCTCATCGGCCTCTCGCGCAAGGCCGGTGCGGTCAATCCCGACGGGTCGATCCGCAACATGGGCCGCGCCTTCATCACGGACTCCTTCGGAACGATGTTCTCGGGCCTTGTCGGTACGACCAGCTCGGTGCAGTACCTTGAAAGCGCAACCGGCATCGCGGCGGGCGCCCGCACGGGGCTGAGTACGCTCGTGGTCGCGTTCCTGTTCCTTTTGACGTTCCTCTTCCTGCCGCTCGTGAGCGCCGTGCCGGCTGCGGCTACGGCTCCCGCACTCATCATCGTGGGCGTACTTCTCATGCAGGACGTGGTCGACATCCGCTTCAAGGATCTGACGATCGCGATCCCCGCGTTTCTCATGATCATCGGCATGCCGGTGTCGTTTAATATCGCCACGGGCTTTGGCTTCGGCTTCATCGCCTACGTCGTGCTCATGGCCGCGCAGGGACGCTGGCGCGAGCTCTCGCCCACGGCCGTGCTCATTGCCGCCGCTTTTGTCGTCAACTTCGCCCTGCGTTAAGGGGAGGCTAGAAAAATTACTGCCGAATAGCCGGAAGCAGAACCCTTCCGGCGCAATGAAAAAGGCGCTGCACCGACCCTTTCTGTGAGCCGAGGCAGCGCCTCTTTTATTTGGCAGGTTTGGAATTACTTCGTGCCGGTCGAGCCGAAGCCGCCAGCGCCGCGCGCCGACGCCTCGAAGTCGTCGACCACGTTGAACTGCGCCTGCACCACGGGCACGATGACAAGCTGCGCAAGCCGCTCGAAGGGCTCAAGCACAAAGGGTTCATTGCCGCGGTTCCAGGTCGAGATCATGAGTTCGCCCTGGTAGTCCGAGTCGATGAGACCGACGAGGTTGCCGAGAACGATGCCCTTCTTGTGGCCGAGACCGCTGCGCGGCAGGATGAGGGCGGCGTAGCCCGGATCGGCGACGTGAATGGCGATGCCCGTATGCACGAGGATCGTCTCACCCGGGGCAATCGTCACCGGTTCGTCGAGAAGCGCACGCAGATCAAGGCCCGCGCTGCCGGCGGTGGCGTACTGGGGAATGCGCTCGGCAATGCGCGCATCAAGAATCTTGAGATCAACTTTCATGGTGCTGAAATTTCAATGGTGGGGATGTGTCGTCGACATTAAAGGACCGGCTATGAGGCCTGGGCTACTCGCTTCGAGCGCGCTCGTTGGCCTTTTTGCGTTTGCGGGTTTCGGCATTGACGACGACGCTCACAAAAAGAAGCACCATACCAAAGGGAATCAAAAATTCAAATTCGTCGGGATAGGCAACGCCCACGGCAAGAAGCGCGAAGGCGGCCATCCCCGCGAGGGCGCCGACGACGCTCATCAGAGCCAGCGCAGCGGTGCGCGAGGCGGCCCGGCGTTGGGCGAGCACCGCGCTGCGGTCCTCGGCGATCTCCTGCGTCGTCTGCACGAGCACCATGCCCTGCTGCGAGCCGTCGGGGAGGCTCACGTGCAGGCCGCCCGTGGTGTTGATCTTTCCTTCTTCGAGCTCCTTTAAGTAGGCGACGAAGTCGCCGTCCTTGGGTTCAAGTTCCCGTGCGGGATCAAGGTTCATTTTGCTGCTCCTCGCTCGAAACGGAATGCGGCCGCGTGCGGTTCAAGTCCTTTGCGACGCATTCGATGAGGCGGCAGGCCACCTCGTACTTTGAGATCCCCTCAAAGGCAAGCGTGCCCTGCGCGTTGACGAAGACGACCGAATTCATGTCCGAGCCCAGGGCGCGGCTTGCGTCGTTGCCCACGACCATCGAGACGCCCTTGCGCTCAAGCTTGCGGCGGGCGTTGGCTTCGACGTTTTCGGTTTCAGCGGCAAACCCCACGCAGTAGAGCTCGGGGTGCGCATGAGCAATCCCCGATAGAATGTCGGGGTTTTCTTCAAGGGCGATCATGGGCTGCACGCCCCCCAAGGCATCCTTCTTGATCTTGCTCTTTTGGGGCGCGCGCACGCGCCAGTCGGCCACGGCCGCCACCGAGATGAAGACGTCGGCGTCGGACACCGCCGCCTCAAGCGCCGACTGCATGGAAAGCGCCGTATCGACGTGCTTGACCGTGACGCCAAAGGGCGCTTCAAGCCCCGTAGGGCCCGAGACGAGGGTAACGTCGGCACCTGCTTCGAAGGCGGCTTGCGCGATGGCGTAGCCTTGTTTGCCGGAACTCAGGTTCGTGATGCCGCGCACGGGATCAATGGGCTCAAAGGTGGGGCCGGCAGAGACGATCACCTTGCGGCCGTCAAGAACGGGGGCCGTCAGGATGCGGCGGATGCCGGCCACAATCTGCGCGGGCTCAAGCATGCGCCCGGCGCCCGAGACGCCGCAGGCAAGCTCGCCGCAGGCGGGCCCGAGAACGTGCACGCCGTCGTTTCTCAATGTGGCGATGTTGCGCTGCGTGGCCGGGTTGCTCCACATGCGCTCGTTCATGGCGGGAACGACCGCCATCGGGCAGGCGCGGCCGCTGATGATCGTGCTGACGAGATCGTCGGCAATGCCGCAGGCGGCCTTGGCGATGATGTTGGCGGTGGCCGGTGCGACGACCAGAAGATCCGTGTCGTGACGCGTGAGCGCAAGGTGCGGCATGCCGCCCGCAAACTGATCGACCGCCACGGGGTGGCCCGAGAGCGCCTCGAACGTGAGCGGCGTCACGAAACGCGTTGCGGCCTCGGTCATTGCCACTTCGACCGTGGCGCCCGCCTTGACGAGGCTGCGCACGAGCTCGCAGACCTTGTAGACGGCAATGCCGCCCGTGACGGCAAGCGTGATGTGCCGGCCAGAGAGTTTGCTCAGAGTTGACTGGGTCATGAATTCCGTTGGAAAAAGGGTGGTATTTGGCGTGAGAGGCCGAAAAATCATCGATGGCTTCAGTATATCTCGCACGAGGCGGCTCTTAGCCGCTTTCGATCCGCGCACCTTGAGGGGCTTTGAGAGGCCTTGCAAACCGGGCAGGATACAGGGACTCGCCCAATGATCCACACCAAAAAGCAACATTGTTTTTGATCCTTCGCTTGTCAATTTGCTCTGTATTCAAAAATACTGCGGCTATCGAAAGGATGAAGGCGCGGCTTGCGTTAGTGGGCGACAGGACCCCGGCCGATGCAGAGCGCCTTCCGGACGACGATCTGAACAAGCACGGGGTTGCGATCCCCGCAGGCGAATCGACGCAAGAAAGGACACGACGATGTTGGGTTGCATTTCCGTTCCCTCCGCAGACATGCATATTTCGCTAGACTTCGCGGCGAACTGCTGGCCGTTTCCGAGGAACTGCGCTTTGTCCGACTTACCACAAACACCACTGGAGCTCATTGAAAGGCTGAAGGCCGACATGGAAAGGGGCGATCCGAAAAAGGCGGTCTGCGCCGTCTGGCGTCAGGTCTCGCCTGGCAACTACACGATCGTCAACTACATTGCCGCCGAAAAGTCCCTGCATCGCGTGCGCACCGACGCAAGCGAAATGCTCGACGAAATGCCCGCCGAGGATCTGCTCGTCATTCTTGAGCGCATAGCGCAGTCCGAGCAGAGCAGTGATGTGTCGCGTCTTCTGCCCGCCCCGCAGGCCCGCTTTGAGCTGCGCCCGAGCGCGGCGACGGCCGCCCGCACGGCGCACGCCGCACGTCCTGCGCGTCCTGCAGCCCCAGCGCCCGCCGAGCGCGAGGAAGTGCAGAAGGAGGGGGTGAAGCAAACGCAGCAGAAAGCGGCGCAAAACGCCCCGCAAGCAAGCGCTGCGGCAAAGGCAGCACCTCAGCCCGCAAAGACCACAACCACGGTCGCGACCACCACGACCGTGGCGCACAAGCACCATGCCGCCAACGGTTACGCTATTCCCGACCGCTTCATCCATCCGGAGCGTGCGGCCGCTCAGGCGCGGGCGCAGCGTCTTGCCCAAGAAGAAAAACTCCGGGCGGAGCAGGAAAAGAAAAAGGATGCTCCCACGGCAGTTGCAACATCTGTTGTCGATTCGTCGACAGCGGCAGTCTTGCGCACGGCCGCTCCGCAGCAGGTGCTCAACAACTCTGCTCAGGGTGATCTATTTCAATTTGACGCCGGCAGCGCTCCGGCGCAGGTGCGGCAAGAGTTGATCTGCAACAAGAAGGAATCGGTTGCCGAAAAGTCGCCGGCAGCGAATGAGGCCAATTCTGCGCCCGCCGCAGCAAGTGAAAAAGCCCCTGCTGAGGTGAAATCTCCTGATCGGACGCAGGCTTTCACCGAGTTCGCCGAGTTCTTTGAGCTGACCGCAGCAAGCGAACAGACCGTCTCCAAGATGAAGACTCGCGGCTCGAAGATTGCAAGCGCAAGGACAACAAGAACAACCAAAGGCGCATCAGCGACAGCGACTAAAAAGCCGCGGACGAAAACAAAGAAGGCAAGTGCTGACGCTCCTCAAGACAAGATGCTTCCGTCAGACTCGGGAAAGACCGCACAAACGCCTACTGCATCCAAGCGAAGCCGCCGCAAAAAAGAACCGCTAAGCCCGGTTGAGGCGCAGAAGTCGTCTGCCGAATTTGCACTTGAGTCCGAATTCTGGCCGCGGGCGTGACCTCGGCCAGCCTGCCGCGCAGACTTGCAAGGATGATAAAAAGGCGGCAAGGTGCACGACAGCCGCAACATCATGAAGACCGCTGCGACAGGTACGCCTTGCGCGCCGTTTGCATGGGCTGCCAAAGGTAACCCATAAGGGTTTTTAAGCCAAAAGTTGGATTACTTTACTTTCAGATCAAACTTGTGGCAGTCGTTGCACATCAGACGTGACTGGCCATGACCGCTGTGGCAATCAGCGCAGCGTACGTTTCCAAGGTGCGTCCTGTGCGGGTTGGGATCAAGCTTTTCCGTCCGCTTGGCCAGCGTTGCATAGTCCTTGTGGCAGGCAAAGCAAGCATCGTTGGTCGGGCGAGCGCCAGGGGCGACGGATTTCGTCGCATGGCATTGTTCGCACTTGACTCCCATCTTGGCATGACGATCCGCGAGAGCCGATCCGTCAGCAGCATAGGCGCTCGAGGCGGCAACTCCAAACATGGAAAGCGCTGCCAACGCCGCTAGCATGATCTTTTTCATAATTTTTCTCCCATTGCAATCCATTGAAATCAAGCGTTCTTCGAGACGACGCCGGCGCGTTTGGCCATCTGTTCAGCAGCGATGCGTCCAAACACCGTAGCGCCGCCCAGCTGCGAACCGCCGATGTAGTCGCGGAAGAAGAGACCGCCTGCGGCGTTGCCGGCAGCGTACAGTCCCTTGATGCTGCGGCCTTCATTGGTCTGCACCTCGGCCTTGCTGTTGATGAGCGGGCCGCCGAAAGTGGCCGTCATGCCGCCCTCATAAGGCACGGCGTAGTAGGGCGGGGTGTCGAGCTTGACGGGCTTTTTGTAGGAGTTGGCCGGCTTGAGTTCTGAAAGCGTCTTGTCGTCGACGGCCTTGTTGTACGCGGCGACATTCTTGGCGACGGTTTCAACAGGAAGCCCAACCTGCTTGCACAGCTCTTCAATCGAGTCGGCCTTGCCGTAAGGATTGTGAAGACGATCGAATTTGGCAATCGTCTTCTTCAACACCGGGCACTTGCTGTCGACGATGCAGAAGGCCTTGTTCTCGACGGTATTCATGGCAGTTGTCTTGGCCTTGATCACATAGGTGTTTTGCTCGTCCATGAAGCGATTGCCGCGAAGGTCGACAATAATGCCCTGCATGGTATTGAGCACATCGGCAGGATTGACGTGGGTTTCGGAAACGATCGGGCCGGCATGGAATTGGTCCATGTTGACCATTTTTGCAAAGAGCGGAAGCGTCAGAGAAACGTTTTCACCAGTCGTATTGCGCGATCCGCGCAAAGCCAGTCTGGCCGCCCATCCTCCAATGTAACGATCGGTCATTTCAGGGTTGGCTGAGAAACCGCCGGTAGCAATCAAAACACCGCCCTTGGAGAGGAAGTTCTTGTAGCCGTCTTCCGATAGGGTTCTCACGCCGGTGACTTCGCCCTTGGGGCCGGTCAGCAGCGCAACGGCCTTGTGTTCAAAGAAGAAGGGGATGTGGCGTTTCCGTGCTGCTTCGAGCAACTTCGCAATCAGCGCGGAACCTCCCGTGAGGCCGGGTTCGGCGAGAACGCGGTGACCACGTCCGAGACGAGGCCATGGCGTCATCGAGAGCTTTCCGAATTTGACGCCGATCTCATCCTGCAGCCAGTCAGTCGCTTTTGAAATGTTGTCCGTATAGGTTGCTGTCAATTCCGGAACAGCGCGACCGGCCGACACCTTCATCATGTCGTCGTAGAAGGCTTCACGAGAATCGGTGATGCCGCAGGCCTTCTGCCACTTTGTTCCCCAGGCATTGACGGTGCCAAGCGCATAGATCGAATTGCCATCGGGGCGGTCACATTTTTCAATCACGCATACGCGCGCACCGAGATCATGCGCATGGACGGCGCATACCAGACCGGCGGTACCAGCGCCGACAACGACAACGTCCCATGTGTTCTTATCAGATTTTTTCGTCTTGGCCTGAGCCAACTCCGAAAAACCAGCAGTCAATGTTGCGGCTGATCCGAGAATGGCCGACCCTAGAAATGCACGACGATTCAAAGCGGTCATATTTTTCCTCCAGTTCAACATGCACGAGGGGTACGACGAATGTAGAGTGCCTCGCGATTTGAAAGGGTACGGTAGTACCAATCCGTACGGATGGGGTTTGTCGCAGGTCAAGCAAATTTAAGAATTACAAAAGGAACTGTGCTGAAGACAGCAATTTCGGCCGAGCGCGTTGTTGAAAGTTATTGAGACCAAAATTGAGGCTGAAATTGAAAAAGCCGCTCGAAGAAAATCTAGGGATCTCTTCGAGCGGCTTTTGTGGTGCGAAAGGCGTAACCGAAAAGGCTAGCGATTTCTTAAAAACTCCAGCACGATGACGCCCACGGCGCCCACGCAGATCGCGATGTCGGCGACGTTGAAAGCGGGCCAGTGGTGTCCGGCGAGGTGAAAGTCGAGAAAGTCGACGACGTGGCCGAGAAGAACCCGGTCGATGACGTTTCCGATGGCTCCGGCAAGAACGGCCGAGAGGCAGGCGGGAAGCCAGAACTCGCGGCTGTGCTGATAGAGCATCTTCAAGACCACCGCACAGATGACGAGCGCAAAGCCCACGAAGAAGTAGAGCTGCCAGCCGCCCGCTTCTCCCAGAAAAGAGAAGGCGGCGCCCGTGTTGACGACGTGGCAGAGGTTGAAGAACGGCGTGATCTCAATCGAGGTCCCGTAGGCAATCGACTGCTTGACGAGCGCCTTCGTGAGTTGATCAAGCCCGATCAGAACGAGAGCGAAAATCAGAAACGAGGCAAAGCGCGCACCTGAAAAGCTGCTTGCGCGCACCTCGGCCATCTTTCGTGGGTTCATGCGGTTGCCGTCCTTCTTCCTCGTGGGTTGTACCTACGGTTAGCCTTACGCGAACTTGCGCGCTTCGCCCAGACCAAAGAGGTTGGTGCGGCAGCGCTCGCACAGGCCAGGATGTTCGCTGTCTTCGCCCACCGTGCAGACGTAGTGCCAGCAGCGCTCGCACTTCTTTTGCTGCGTTGCACGGGTGGTGACGCGCAGAACGTCGCCTTCGGCTTCGTCGGCCTTGATGAGCGAGGCGGCCGAGGTCATCATCACGAAGCGAAGTTCGTCGCCAAGGCTCTCAAGGTGATAGAAGAGCGCGCCGCCCGCGGTGATTTCGCACTCGGCCTGCAGGCTCGAGCCGACAAGACCCTGGCCGCGGAGCTCTTCGACGGACTTGAGCACCTGCGTGCGGGCCTCGCGGATCGCCGCCCACTTCTTCAGGAGTTCCTCGGACTCGGGGATCTCCGGAGCAACGTGGTTGACTTCGGTAAAGATCGTGCCCGATTCGTTGGGGCTGAAGATCGCAAAGGCTTCTTCGGCCGTAAACGAGAGGATCGGAGCCATCAGACGCAGATAGCAGGCCGTGATGTGCCAGAGTGCGGTCTGGGCGCTGCGGCGCGGCAGCCCGTCGGTCTTCGTCGTGTAGAGGCGGTCCTTGAGGATGTCGAGGTAGAAGCTACCGAGGTCTTCGCTTGCGAACGTCATCAGCAGGTTCGTGACCATGTGGAACTGGCAGCTCTGCTCGTAGCGCAGCACCTGATCCTGCAGCTCGTCGACGCGCGCGATCGCCCAGCGGTCGAGTTCAAGCATGTCCTCAACCGGCACGGCGTCCTTCGTGATGTCGAAGTCGCTCGTGTTGGCAAGAAGGAAGCGCAGCGTGTTGCGGATGCGGCGGTAGCTGTCGACCACACGCTTGATGATGGTGGGCCCGATGCGCAGCTCGCTCGTGTAGTCGGTCGAAGCGACCCACAGACGGCAGATTTCAGCGCCGTACTTGTCGCAGATCTCCTGCGGGCTCACGGTGTTGCCCTTGGACTTACTCATCTTCTCGCCCTTTTCGTCGACCAGGAAGCCGTGGGTGAGCAGCGCATCGTAGGGCGGACGGCCGTCGAGCATCGTGCCGGTCAGAAGCGACGAGTGGAACCAGCCGCGGTGCTGGTCACTGCCCTCAAGGTAGAGGTTCGCGGGCCAGCTCAGATCGTCGCCGTGGCTGCCGCGCATCACGGTGTAGTGCGTGACGCCCGAATCGAACCACACGTCGAGAATGTCGGTGGACTTTTCGTACTGATCAAGCTCCTCGGGAGCGAGGAATTCCTCGGGCTTGGCGCGCACCCAGGCCTCGACGCCTTCCTTCTCGACGCGCTTGGCGACTTCTTCCATGATCTCAAGCGTGCGCGGATGCAGCTGCTGCGTCGTCTTGTGAATGAAGAAGGGAAGCGGCACGCCCCAGTTTCTCTGGCGCGAGATGCACCAGTCGGGACGGTTTTCGATCATGGCGTGCAGGCGGTTGTAGCCCCATTCCGGGAAGAACTTGGTGTGATCCACGCCGCGCAGAGCCGCTTCACGCAGGCTCTCGGGCTGCGAGGGGAGGCCGAGCACGCTCTTCGTATCCTCGTCGGCCGCGTCCATGCGCACGAACCACTGCGCCGTGGCGCGGTAGATCAAGGGCGTCTTGTGGCGCCAGCAGTGCATGTAGCTGTGCACCATCGTATCGCACGCGTAGAGGGAGCCGGCCACGCGCATCGCGTCGCAGATCTTGGGCTGGGCCTTCCAGATCATCATGCCGCCGAACAAGGGCAGCCAATCGGCGTACACGCCATTGCCCTGCACGGGGTTGAGGATCTCGTCGTTGGTCATGCCGTTGGCCTTGCAGCTGTTGAAGTCGTCAACGCCGTAGGCAGGAGCCGAGTGCACGATGCCGGTGCCGGCCGAAACGTCGACGTACTCGGCAAGATAGACGGGCGAGAAGCGCTTGTAGCCCTCGTTGAGCTCGGCCAACGGATGCCAGAAGCGGATGTGGTCGAAGTTGCGGCCCTTGGCGGTGGCAACAACGTGGCCCGTGAAGTTGTAGCGCTTGAGGCATTCCTCAACGAGGCTCTCGACGAGAATCAGGTAGCGGTCGCCGCAGTCGACCAACGCATAGTCGAGATCCGGGTGCATGTTGAGCGCCTGGTTGGCCGGAATGGTCCAGGGCGTCGTCGTCCAGATCACGGCAAAGCAGGGCTTGTCGATCGTCGTCGCCATGAACGACTCGACCTTCGGGCGGTCTTCGTTGGAGAGCTTGAAGGCGACGTCGATGGCGTAGCTCTTGGCGTCCTGGTATTCGACTTCAGCTTCAGCCAGAGCCGAGCAGCAGTCAAAGCACCAGTTCACGGGCTTGAGGCCGCGGTAGACGTAGCCCTTCTTGACGATGGCAGCAAGAGCGCGGATTTCCTGCGCTTCGTTGGTGAAGTTCTTGGTGAGGTAGGGGTTGTTCCAGTCGGCGAGAACGCCCAGGCGCTTGAAGCCCTCCTTCTGACGCGCAACCTGTTCGTCGGCGTAGGCGCGGGCGCGCTTGATCACCTCTTCCTTGGGCAGGCCCTTGCCGAACTTCTTTTCGATCTGAATCTCAATGGGCATGCCGTGGCAGTCCCAACCCGGAACGTAGGGCACGTCGTAGCCCGCCAGGAGCTTGGTCTTGTTGATGATGTCCTTGAGAATCTTGTTCAAGGCGTGACCCATGTGAATGTCGCCGTTGGCATAGGGCGGGCCGTCGTGCAGCACGAAGCGGCGGGCGCCTTTGCGCGCCTTGCGAATCACGTGGTAGATGTCCTTCTCCTCCCATTGCTTGACCCATTCGGGTTCGCGACGAGGCAGGTCGCCGCGCATCGGAAAGGAGGTTTCGGGAAGGTTCAGAGGATATTTTGCCGTCTGTGCGGCATCGTTCTTAGACATAGATTCTCCAGGCCCCCTCGGGCTCTTCTGAAGTTCAATCGAGACAAATTTGCGGTGCGCCCTAAAAAATCAGGGCGCGACGAAAACGACTAAGTTTACAACGCTAGGGGCCGTCTTGTCACGAAAACGCGGGCAGACTCGGGGTTCCCGAAGGGCTCGATGCCCCTCCCGTCCATCCTTCAAAGAGAATCTCGAGGCCGTCGTTCATGGCGTCGAAACGTCATGCATCCGCGACAACCGCGATTTTCGGAAACCCCTTGATTTAGTGAGAGTTTTACCGGGGAGGGGCGCTCATTCCGGGGAAATTACCGTTGTGTGAAGGGGGTAAGAACATATCAAATTAACCCCCGAAAGCGCAGCGGCGATTTCGTCCGGTTTCTTCTGAAGAATCAACGGGCTTTGCACGCGGCGTTCGAAAACAAAAAGAAGCCGCGGCGGGTGCCTTCATTTTGGTGCGCGCACGGCTCAGGACGTGGCGGCAAGGCCAAAAGAGGGTTTATGAAGCCTGCCTTGCGCTGTTGACGACGAGTTCATTTACCGAGAGAGAAAGCGATATGGACGACAACAACAAGAATCCCTCGATGGACAACCCGTTGGACAAGACGCAGGAGGCTCGCGCCAACTGCCGAAAGGCCGCAGACGAAGCGCAGCAGCCCGCTGCCTGCCCCTATGAGCGCAGTCTTCCGGCGAGCTTTGCAAGCGAAGAGGTCAGACGCCGCGCCCGCAGTCTCTTTGAGCAGGGCTACGGCTACAAGAGCGTGGCGCGCGTGATCGGACTATCCATTCACACGGTGCGCGACTGGGGACGCCAGTTCAAGCAGGGGCGCTTCAACGAGCGGTTTTCCGATTCGCTCGCGCGCTACGAGCGGGCTGCGCACGATCACGTCTGGCGCTGCCACAAGCAAGGTTTGTCCCTGCGGGAAATTGCCCTTGAAACGGGAATCTCAATATCAACGTGCTGGAGCTGGATTCAGAAACGACGCGAACTTGAGAATGCCTGACAAAAGTTGCAATATTACGGGGGTTGATGTATAAACAATACAAACATCTATCCACAACAAGAAACGAAGAAATGATGGACGTGTATTACCTACCCCCCCCCCGAACAGGCTAGATATTCCTGCCGCAGTATTTATCGCACCGCTCAATATTCGCGTTCGATAACCTCCGTATCCGCAAGATCCGGCAGAACCGCCCTGAAGGCTTGCGTTCTAGCCGTTGCCGCCGCAATATCCGCAAGTGCCGGCGCCGCCTGCGTGGAGATCATCACCAACGCAGACTATGGTAATTCATATCCTCCGAAGATCGAACTTACGGAGGAGACGACTGCCGGCGAAATCAATATTGATGTTGAAACCATATCAGAACGGGACAACTACACCCTCAATGTGAAAAATGGACTCACGGTTGAGGGCGACGCCGTCATGCGAATCAATGCCGTCGGAGAAGACGGCACTGACGGGGGGGGG